>FPHD01000020.1_pt1 | contig 65813 bp, 63 predicted proteins | sample 1057311 | NCBI WGS metagenome assembly FPHD01 (sample SAMEA4473313, study PRJEB15554) | hydrothermal vent metagenome | biome: marine basaltic hydrothermal vent biome; feature: marine hydrothermal vent; material: water | place: Pacific Ocean | collected 2011-06-14/2011-07-23 | depth 1199 m | reverse complement strand
GTTCTTTCTCTTTCTCTCCACGCTTGATGGCTAAGTAACGATGAGAAGGGATATAGGCTACCTTTTCAGAGTGAGCCTTGTAGTTTTTAAAACTTCCATTCTCTACAAACTTCTTTGTGGCTTTCACTTCTATGGTTCCATGGCGTTGCACCATATCACGCAAGACTTCACGCTCTTTGGGCAAGTCTGCATAACGCTCTGCAATGATGTCTTGCACTCCTTTGATAGCATGGGCTACATCTTTTACTTCACCACGTACAAACTGCCCTGCTTTACGGTTAAATTCCTCTTTACTAAGCTTTGCTGACTGAAGTATGTTTGCTAAAGGCTCTAACCCTTGTTTAATGGCAGTTAAGGCTCTGGTATTCTTCTTCTCTTTGTAAGGACGGTAGATGTCTTCTAGGGCTGTCATAGTCTGAGCCTCAGCTATCTGACTCTCCAGCTTCGTATCAATCTGTTCACGCTCTTTTAAAATGTGCAGTATTTCCTCTTTACGCTCCAACAAACGCTTGGCTGACAAATACACATCATAAAACAAACGCAACTGCTCATCATCTGCCCCACCCGTAAGCTCTTTACGATAACGCGCGATGAAAGGAATAGTATCGCCCTTGTCTAGCAAGGTTAAAATGTTTTTGATTTGGTTTGGGTTGAGGGTGGTTTTTTGGGCTAGTAGTGCCGTAAGATTTTGCATCTGAGTCGTTCCTTGAATTAAAGGAACGATTATAGCAAAGTTACTTTAGCACCTTGTTGGTATAGACATCTTCCACCATAGCTTTCCAATTTGGATCGAGACTATAAGCCGAACCATCATCCGCATGTGTAGCAGGGTCATTGAGCCAATCTAGAGGAATAAGCCCTCCTTTGTTGTCAGATGAAGAAGCAGAATAGAAAGTAACATATTTGTCACTCTTGTCTAGTGCGCGCTCTAGGGTTGTTTTCATATCATCTAGCCCAACTTTGTCTGTCGTATCAAATTCTGGATACGTTGCACTCGCTAAGGGTTGATTTGAAACCATAAAGTCCACATGTACTTCTTTTGCCCATGTTGCACGTTCTTCTTGCGGGACAACCCAGTGTTGCGTAGCATCTACTGCATCATTGGTGGCATCTGAGGCTATGGTCTGCTTGCGCCATGTGTAGGCATCATCGAAATGTGCTTGGGTGCGAAGTCGGTAATCCTCTCCCATATCATGCAGTGTTGCTTGGTGGGCAAGCCCTTTTTTGAGTCCTACAAATATCGCACCTACCATCTCATGCTGACGCTCCAGGCCCACATCTACCACAACAGGGTGTCCGTTGATTCCAGAATTGGCCTCTATATGTCCCTCTACGGGTGAATGATAATAGAGTACATCTATGGCAGGGTATGCTGCAACCATCGCTTCCATGATTTGCTGATGACGTGCAGTAATTTTGGCAACATGCTCTTGGAAAGTGTGGTTTGGATTTTTGTAGGCATCATCGTCATACCATGCATCACCATGTTTGTAATTAATCATCTTATGACTTTCCAGATCATAAGCTTCGTCATCATAAACAATACCCCTAAAGCCCAAATTTTTAGCTACTTTTGCCAAAGTACCAAAGTTAGCTATGACATTATTCCATACCGCATCATCCCAAAAATCTCCTGGATAGTGCATATGCACGGTTAAAAAATTTGATTTTGTAGGGTAGAGATCTTTGACACCTTTGACTTCATCCCAAATGTAGGCATAAGACAATCGTGATGCATTGGACTCCATTACCCTGTCGGTATAAGAGTTGCCAACCATAGTAAATCCAGAAAAAGGCAAGGTGTTAATGTAGGCAGCTCTGGAAGCAAAATTGCCTGCCATACTCGGACGCCAGTGCCCTTTTTGGGCAAGGATTAGCTGTTTGTTACTGTACCACTGTGCCATATCGCAGTAATCGATCGCTACATCAATATCATGATCACATGCATAACCATAATTAGCAATGGGATTCACAGCCTGTATACCCTTACCATGTGCATAAGGATCATCGCTTCCCTGTTCCAGTGCTACATCATGGGCAGAGGGAGTGCCCTTGAAGGTATATTCCATCAAGGCATCCAGTGGTTTTAAAATACCCTGCATGGTGCTGTAGGCTCTATCACCGTAAGGATAATGATGATCGGCATTTTCTACTATCTGCCAATCTTTTTGATTTTTTGGTATGGAATCAAGCATATAAAACTCTGTCAGGGTAATACGGGGATCGGTATCGTTCACCGAGTTGTTTCCTCCTGCACCATACTGCTGCATCAGCACATTTGTGTTGGATGGGAGGTGTTGCATCTCTTGCTTAGTGAGGTCATAAGCATAATAGCCTTCCAGCACCATAATAAACCTACCATTCTCACCATATCCTTTTTCTTTCGAGAAGTGGTCAAGTATCTTAAAGGTATTTCCTCCACCCAAAGAGTGCCCCACCACACCAATACGTGTGGTATCTATATGGTCTGCATACTGATCAAGTGCCCTCTGGTACGAAGGGAAGGTATTATCAGTAAGCCAACCTTGTCTAAGGTAAATCACATAATACCCTTGGCTGGCAATAAAGCTCAAAAGTGTACTATAGTCTGTGTGTTTATACTCTTCGGCTTTAGCGTGCCACCCTGAAGCAAAAAATACCACCGGTACCTTTTCCCCATCCTCTAAATCAGTAGGGAAATAGACCGTACTCTCCGCAGTAGTCTCTTTGGGTTGAAAATCTATAGGGTGTGTACCTGCTTTTCCATAGATATGAGAAATCTGCTTCACCTGCACCACTCTTGTCACCTCTTCCGCACTGTTTCCTGCAGTATCCTTGACATTGTACGTAATTGTGTAATTCCCTTCTATAGCCGTATTTACACGATTAACCACAATAATTTTATCTGTAATATTGCCATCTATATCATCCATAGCAGTAGCACCTGCATCTGTGTATTCGTCACCTACGTTCACAATAACGGATTTGTCTCCCTTGATCTTAATTACAGGTTTTACTGTATCTGCAGCAGGATGCCCCACAACCCATCCATCAGGTACATCACAGGGTGTAGGAAAATCCTCTTCGACTCCTGTAGCAGGATCATACGCATGGGTAATGACCTGAACACAGGCAAGTCCAAGATCGTCAAAAAGTGCCTGTATCTCCGCACGGGTGTCAACATCGTCATGTGTAAGCGCTTTTACAGCCGCATTGATCTGAGCAAGATTGTCCTGTGTTACTCCTTTCACACCGGCATCGGTATAATCTTTGACCGTGGGGACAGTCCGACCGTTCTGTGCATACTCTGCAATGGTCTGTATGGCTTTTTGCTGATTAGTAAGTGTTGTGGAAGCAGTAGTGTTTGTACTACCACTTCCTCCGCCACAAGCTGTTAAAAAAAGTGTTGTAACTATGATGAAAAGTACTTTGAGCATATTTTTATTCATGTGATATCCTTTTGATCTTTGTAAATATACTGTTATCTTACATAGAATGAATTACTATAGTATTACTATGATACATTCTCATTTTTTATCTATATTCTCAACCGCTTTGTCTATCTCACCAAGAAAATTCTCTACTTTTTTACCCAGATCTTCAATGAAACGTTTTGTCTTGTTCAAGTCAATATTGATATGTTCATTGTCCACTTTGATCCCGACATTCTCTTCCAGGTCTATCTTGCCTTCTGAAACATCTTTTTGGATGGTCTTTGCTTTCTCCTGAAGAGTATTTTGCAAAGCATTAAAAAAGTCTTTTGTTTTTGTAAGGTCTATATCGATCTTCTCATTACTGATATCTACACCGATCTTTTGGAACAGGTCTTCATTATTTTCTGCCATAGGAACTCCTTTTTGCCCATTATAACCTATTATGAGACTTGCTTCAAGTCAAATTTTCATCCTCGCATTGTGTTATAATAAAGAAAGAAAAGGAGTATGTATGTTTAAGACTTCCAAATATCTGTTTACTTTATTCACAATGCTTTCTCTAAGCATAACTGCATCCTATGCAGCATGTACACCTGCAGGTACAACTGGTGATGACACTGTTTCCTGTAGCGGTGTTATCAACAGTTTTCAATACTTTTATGGTGGCAGCGATATGGTCACTCTCAATCATGTTTCCGCACTTACGACCAATAATGTCTATTGGCTTGATGAAGCACTGGGAGGGAATCCGGTAACAGACGGAAATGATACATTCATTTCTCACAACAGTCAGTTCCACTGGGTACTGGGGTTTGGAGGAGATGACACCTTTCAGATCGATCACAGTAAATTCAACAATGCCTATGGAGATACCAACCCTCTGCGTGGATTTGGAAATCGTGGAAATGATACATTTCTTATAGAGCATTCGACAAGCTATGGATACATTCTTGGTGGAAATGATAACGATATTATTACTATTATAGAGAGCAATGTTTCCAATGTAGCATCGGGATATTCGGATATTTATGGCAATATTGATTACACACCTTTTGATGGAAACGATACGATACTGCTTGATCATGTTAATTTTAATGCTCCACTTTACTGGGATAACATACAAATTGAGGGTGTTGTAACCGGAGGCAGGGGTAATGACAGAATTACGTTTCAAAATGGCGGTGAGGCATACTATATCTATGGTGGTCACGGTAGTGACATCATTGAAGTTTACGACAATGAGCATTTCAATGCCTGTACTTCTTCACATCAGATAACTGACAGATGTGGTATCTATGGAGATGAAAGCTATGCCAGCGAACCCAATGCTACGGCAATTCCTCTTTTACACGGGGATGATCAAATTATATTACATAATGGTGATGTCAGCGGTATTCTTGTTCAAGGAGGAGACGGCTCTGACCTTGTTAAGATACATACTCCGGTTATTTTGGCAAATACACGCATTGATGGAGGGGATGACAGAAATATAGCCGATGGTTTTACGGATCAACTTCTCTTTGACCAATGGAGCGGGGAGATCAATGGCAGTAATATAGTAAATTGGGAGCAGATCATTCTAGATAACAATTCAGTGGTCACATTTTCAGATATCAATCTCAGTACAGGTTATGCAGATGGTATCAGCCCACAAACACTACTACCGTATGGATTGATACTGCAGAACCATTCTACGTTAAAACAGTACCATGATTTTACAGTAGATGGAAACTTATATAATAACGCTATGATAGATATGCAAGACGGCAATACTCCGGGAACTACACTAATAGTTAATCATAATTATACATCCGACCATGGAAAACTCTACCTTGATGTAACGCTTAATGATGCTCTACCGAATATTACAGATAAACTTCTGATCAAGGCAGATGCATCCGGTACGACCACACTTTTTGTGAACAATATAAATGGATCTGGCGGAGCAACACCTGAAGGAAAAAACAGGGGTATCTTAGTAGTTAAGATAGAGGGAGATTCCAATGCTGTTTTTAAACTTGATCAGGTATTGGAAGCAGGTGACTACTGGTATAGCCTGTATAAAGGAAATAACGGAAACTGGTATCTGCGTTCAGAAAAAAAAGTACCTTCTCTCACAGTCACTGAAGAGGTGAATAGCACAACAATTTCGGCTCCGACAACTTTAGAATACACTTTTACGGTCAGCAATAGTGGGAATGTGCCATTGACACACATCATACTCAATGATCATTTTCCAAACGGGAGCAGTGCAACTCCTCTTTTTCAAAGTGGTGACGAGAATGGCAATAGTGTCTTGGATGTAGGCGAAGTATGGGTCTATACACTTGAATATAACGTGACACAGAATGAGATCAATACCGGTGCAGACATCATTAATCGTATATCTGTTACAAGTGATGAAACCGGTATTCAAGTAAATGCCAGTGCCACAACAAACATACAGCCTTACAGATCGACCATCAGCGGATATTTCTGGCTGGACAGTGATCATGACGGTATCCAGGACTCGGGAGAGACATTTTTGGGCAATGCCGTGGTAGAACTCTTGGATGCACAGGGAAATCCGGTAAATGATATTTATGGCAACCACACAACAACAACCGATATGCAGGGTAGTTATCACTTTGATGTCTTACCTGACCGTACCTACCAAATACACTTCATTATCCCACATACCTATCTTACAAAGAATTATATCTTTACTGTTACGAACAGAGACGGTAATACATTGGGCTCAGATGTTGACAGCCGCGGATATACCCAACCTGTTACTGTCCAGACAGGCAGAAACTATACCCATTATGACGCAGGAATCAACTGTGGGTGTTCTCAAATGCAGATCTCGTCAAACGGAGGTAGTACACTTACGCTCTTGAGTGGATTTATTTTGACAATACTGACTCTGCTCTCAGCACTGTTTTTCAGGAGAAAAGAGATAATGGTTTAGAATACTCTAAAGAAATGCTAACAATGAAGCTGTGACAGCCACATTGAGGGACTCTACCCCTCTTTGCATAGGGATGGTAATGCTTTCATTGCAAAGTTTTTCTACCTCTTTGCTTACCCCTTCACTCTCATTACCCAGAACAAAGATCGTTTTGTCACTGTAGTACTGTTCTTTATAACTCTGTTTGGCATAGGAAGAGAGTGTATAAAGGTTGGCACCATCTTTTTTAAAAGATTCCAGTGTCTTTTTGAAGTTGGAAGTTTTAATGATGGGCATTTTAAAAAGTGTACCGGCACTGGCTTTGATGACCAAAGGGCTTATCTGTGCAGCACCTTTGGTAGGCAGTAATATGGCATCAATGTTTCCTGCAGCACATGAGCGTATAATCATCCCTAGGTTTTGAGGGTTTGTCACCCCATCCAAAGCAACAATACGGTATTTGATATTATTTGATATAAATTCTTCTTCGTTCCCGAAATATTCAAGGACAATATCCAATGCCACCCCTTGATCCTGCTTGGCATTTTTAGAGATTCGGGAGAGAGATTGTTTGTCATGATATTTTACTTCTATATTTCTTCTTGAAGCTATAGCTTTCATATTTTCTAATATAGTTACATCTTTATTAGACTTTGAGAGGTGAAGTTTGTGTATAGTGACAGCCTCATCTTCCAAAGCTTCCATCACAGCATTACGCCCGTAAATAGTCAGGACTTTGTCAAAAAAAGCTTTTTTTGCGAGATATTCCGGTGAATCCTGCATCGTTTACTTAGACTCACCGTTCCAGGCGATCTTCGGTTTTCCATTCTCATCGAATTCAACCGCAGGCATACCCATAATGTTATACCCTGCATCTACATAATGTACTTCACCTGTCACTCCGGAACTAAGATCAGAGAGCAGATACATACCCGAATTACCTACCTGATCGATCGTGACATTCTCTCTAAGCGGTGAATGGTGCTGGTTCCACTTAAGCATAAATGAAAAATCACCGATACCGGCAGCTGCAAGTGTCTTAATAGGTCCCGCAGAGATGGCATTTACACGGATACCATCCTTGCCAAGGTCTTCTGCAAGATATTTGGTGGTCATTTCAAGTGCCGCTTTTGCCACACCCATAAGATTGTAGTTAGGAATATACTTCCCCCCGCCATAATAGGTCAGCGTTAAAACAGAGGCATTGTCTGAAAGTACAGGTTTAAGCTCTCTTATTACTTCAATGAGCGAATAGACGGAGATATCCATCGCTACATCAAATGCCTCTTTGGAAATATCTACAAAACGTCCGCTTAATCCTTCTTTTGGGGCAAAAGCGATGGAGTGTACGATAAAGTCGATCTTCCCCATATCTTTTTCAAGAGAGGCTTTCAGTGCTTTGATCTCTTCAGGTTTGCTCACATCACAGGGGTAGAGTCTGCTTCCACACTCCAGATCTTCTGCAAGGGGAGCCAACTTCTGCTCAAATCTTTCGTTAAGGAAGGTGATCGCCATCTTGGCACCCTGCTTCTGGCATGCTTTTGCGATACCGTATGCTATAGACTTTTTGTTGGCGATACCTAAAATAACACCTTTTTTGCCTTTCATGATCATATTCAACTTCTCCTAAAATAAATTGCATCATTTTATCATCATTGAGGTAAAATATTACCGCACCATGCAAATAAAAATTGAAAGCAGTTCATGACAAGTCCTAAAAAAATATTGATTATCAGTACAGGCGGAACATTCAATAAGATCTATGATCCCGTTAAAGGTGAACTTTTGATAGACAGGGATTCAAACGCACTTCAGAATATAGCCTCAAAATGGCACTCTGAATTCAAGATCATTAATATTATAGGTAAAGACAGCCTTCATATGACCAATCAGGACAGATTGGAACTTTTGGCGACCATTGATCAGTCTGAATACAGTGATATCATCATCATACACGGTACAGACACTATGGATATAACTGCAGAGTATCTGGCTGAAGCTGATCTTGAAAAATGTATCATACTCACAGGGGCAATGGTACCCTATGCCATCGATCCTGTCGAAGCCACAGCAAACCTTGCTTCAGCTTTTGGATATATACATACATTAAAAAATACCGGCATTTATATTGCCATGAACGGTGTTTTTGGAACATATGACAAAGTGAAAAAAGACAGAGAGAATGGTAGATTCATATTTTCATAATTTTAGTTCATTTTGCTATACTTAGCTGTTGAAGAATAGATAAAAATAATCGATTTAAAAGGAAAAGGAATGATAAAGAAATTAGCTATCGTTACCATGATGGGATTTGTTTTTACAGGCTGTACCAACTCTCTTGGTTCACTCACCCCCTCAACATCAAAAAGTCCCATAAATGCAAATGCCTACAAAAAGGCTGCTCCCGCAAAACAAACTGCCTATAGCAATACTATGAGAAAAGTGGCATCTGGTATTAAAAATGATCCTAATTACAATCGAATTGCACTGGATACACCAGAGAAGAAATCCTGGTTTAGAAATCTGACATATAGACTCTGGGACAGACAGATCAACAAATATCAGTTTGTAGCCGAAGGGCTCAAAAAGTATCCGACACACAAGTATGAATTTGAATTTGTCGTAAGAGGATTTAATTCTTAAGGGTATCTCCAAATTCGATTTTCTCTCCTAAAAGTGATATAATAATAGTATCACAACAAAGGAGTAGGAATGAAACTTTCAAAATTAAAAATACTATTTGCATCTTTCATTGCAATATTCGCTTTTAGCGGATGTTCCCAATATGAACAGGCATTGGTGGCAAATGCCCTTGCCGGAAGCAACACAGGTTCTTCAGCATACGGTAACCCTTACTATTACAACGGATACAACTATGGACAGAACAGAGACAGTTATTACCGTAAAGGTATACAGGACGGCTGTAGTTCAAGGCGAGGCAGATGGATAAAGAACAGTTACAGTTACCGTAAGAGTTACAGCTATAGAAACGGCTGGAATGCAGGATACAATCAGTGTCGCAGAAATAACTACAACAGTAACAACTACTATAATCTTGGTAATCAGGACGGCTGTAGATCAGCACAAGGCAGATATATCAAGAACAGCTACAGGTATAACAACTATGCTACTTACCGAAACGGTTGGAATAACGGGTATAACAGATGCAAAAGAAACCGTTACAACACAAATTACTACAGACAGGGTGAAAATGACGGATGTCAATCAGCTTACAGACGATGGAGAAAGAATACCTATAGATACAACAAATACAGCAGCTACAGAAATGGTTGGAATAATGGATATAACCGCTGTAGAAGATATAGATAATTCTTTTATGGTTTCATAATAGAACCCTCTGAATAACCTAGATATTCAAAGGGTTCAACACTTTGAAGGGGTTTTACCTTAAGATATATTATATCTATGCATATCTAATAGGATCTTTCATTCCAGCCTGTTCAAATCCACGTAAACGCAATCTACAGCTGTCACACAAACCACACGCTTTTTCTTCAGCCTGATAACAACTCCATGTATCTTCCAGAGGAACACCCAACTCCAAAGACTTTTGTACGATCTGACTTTTCTTCAAACTGACAAGAGGCATTTTTATCTCGATATTTGTCTCATCTTTGGTTCCCAAGTTGATCGCTTCCTGCATTTTTTTGATGTAACTCTCTCTACAGTCCGGATATCCGGAACTGTCTTCTTCCACTACACCGATAAAAAGTGCCTGGGCACCGTGTTTCTCTGCAACTGCAGCAGCAATAGAGAGAAAAATACCGTTTCTGAACGGTACATAGGTAACAGGCACCCCTTCTTCAAGCCCACCGGTCGGGACTTCTATATCTTTATCAGTCAATGCTGAAGCTCCTATCTGTTCAAAAAAAGGCAGATCAATCTCATAGGATGCGGCAACTTCCAATGCTTTGGCGATCTTTCTGAAACACTCCAACTCTTTATTCTGTGTACGCTGACCGTAATTAAAATGCAAGGCAATGATCTCATAGCCCTCAATCTCTGCTATCTTCGCACTCAGAGCACTGTCCATTCCTCCGGAGATGATACATACTGCTTTTTTCATCCTCGCAAACCTTATTAGATATTCTCTTTATTTTATTTTACTGCCATTTTACCAAGATTTGGGTAAACTTCGAGCATGAAGATTATAGACTTGGAAAATCAAACTGACCTACCCGTAGATATAGATGCGCTTGAAGCGATAGCCCAGAATCTTACGACCAAAGAAATTGAACTTATACTCACAGATAATGCATCGATCCGGGAACTTAACCAGGAACATAGGGAAAAAGACAAGCCTACTGATGTACTCAGTTTTCCTATGGATGCCCCTTTTACGGAACAATCCATATTCGGTATGCCTCTGGGGTCGATCGTGATCTCTGCGGATTTTGTAAAAGAAAAAGCCAAAGAGCTTGGACACACTATCCAAGATGAGCTCTCTTTGCTATTTATCCATGGAATGCTTCATCTTCTTGGTTTTGATCATGAATCTGATCATGGAGAAATGAGGGAAAGAGAAAAAGAGATTATTAAACAGTTCCATCTCCCTTCAAGTCTCATAGTAAGAACAAGTCACTAAGGAAAATTATGAATTTTGTCATTTTTATTATCTCTATGGGTGTATTGATCTGGGGTGCGGAGCTGCTGATAATTCAAAGTGAGCGTATTGCTTTAAAATTTAAAATACCTGAATTTATTATTGGAGCGACACTGATAGCGCTAGGAACATCTTTACCTGAAATGGCAGCCAGTATGGCGGCAAGTGCATCAGGAAAAGCAGATATTGCCATAGCCAATGTCATCGGAAGCAATATACTCAACATCACTCTTGTACTGGCAACTGTTTTTCTCATCGCTACAAAGATCAACCCTAACAGAGACTTCTTTGCAAAAGACAGTACCTGGGCGCTGGTTCCGGTACTTGTATTTGTTTTAATGATACTAGACGGTGTAATCTCAAGATTTGATGCTGCTTTGCTGCTACTTCTCATGGGTGCCTATCTGCTCTTTTTACTTCAGGATGCCAAAAATATCCCGGAAGAGGATCTTGATGAGATAGATATCAGTCATTTTTCATGGCTCAAAACCGGTAGCATTCTTTTGGGTGGTTTTATTCTAGTGATCATCGGTGCCCATTTTACAGTAGAAAGTGCCTCTGAGATCGCCAGGAATTTTGGTATCAGTGAATGGGTCATTGGTATTATTATGATCTCTTTGGGAACATCTCTTCCCGAGTTGGTTGTCAGTGTTTCTGCTGCGATGAAAGGAAAAGTCGACATGGCAATAGGAAATATCATTGGATCGAACATGGCAAATACAACAGTGGTTCTAGGTGCATCTGCTTTAATAAATCCACTGCATATCAATGCAGCTGCCAATCTTTTTGATATCGCAACAATGATCATTGCTACAGTTATTCTTGTCTTTATCACAGCAAACAAACTCTATAACAAATCTGCAGGGATCAGCCTCATCATTATTTTGGGACTCTTTTTAAATAACACTTTACAAAATATGTAAGTCAACGTAAACAACGCTATTTTGAGTTATTTGCATCTATATTTACTGTATTCTTTGGGGGCTTCTTTTTAAAATATCTGTTTCTGTAAAGCCACTTATAAATATCTGCAGCGATCGGACCCGCTGTACTTCCTCCATGTCCTCCATGCTCTACCAGTACCGTTACGACGAACTCCGGATTATTAAATGGTGCATAGGTAGTGATCCATGCATGGGATCTGAGAAAATATGCCAACTCATCCTCTTTGAGACGTTTTTTGGTTGACTGTGGAACAGAAGTGACTTGTGATGTTCCTGTCTTCCCTGCAACAATGATAGGTAATTTACTCATCGTTCTAAATGCCGTTCCTTTTTTAACATTACAGACATCGTACATCCCATTTCTTATCTGATTCAGATAATAAGGATTGAACTTCATAGGAATGATCTTTCTTGATGTTGCGTTATTATCAACAACACGGGCAATACGTGGTGTCACCAGTTTGGATGTTGCAATAAGTGCAGTATAGCGTGCTACCTGTAAAGGTGTTACAAGGTCATACCCCTGTCCTATTGCAGCTATTACAGTCTCACCTTTATACCAAGGCTGCTTATAACGTCTCATTTTCCATTGTTTATCGGGGATGACACCAGAGTACTCACGAGGAAGATCCACACCCGTTTTTACACCTAGACCAAAAGAACGTAGATTTTTCGCCATTGCATTGATACCTACCTTGAGACTCTTATTGTAGAAATAGACATCGCAACTCTCTCTTATGGCTTTCCTTAGTCCAACAGTTCCATGTCCCCATCTGGACCAACATCTGAATTTATGCTTACTCGACCCTAGTGTAATAAATCCTACACAATGCTCAGTAGTTGCAAGGATATTGGGTTGTGCTTTGTCAAAAGCCAATGCCATTCCCATTTTAATAGCTGATCCAGGAGGATAGGTTCCATGAATGAACTTGTTGGTAAAAGGATGGGCAAGATTGTCCTGAAGTGCTTTCCAGTCTTTAGAGCTGATCCCGCCTACAAAAAGATTAGGATCATAAGAAGGGTAACTTACTGCAGCAAGTATTTCACCGTTTGTACGCATCACTATGGCCACACCTGTTGCATTTCCAAAACGTTCATAGATCATCTTCTGCAGATTGATATCAATATTTAATTTAATATTTTTATTGTCTATTGGTTCCTTTTTCTCTAAAATATCTATGGCTTTATTGGTTGCTGTTACCTTACTGATCTTATATCCTAATTCACCCTCAAGTACAGTATTATAGTATCTCTCCAATCCACTTTTCCCGACTTTCCCGACTTCATTGACCACCAGATCTTTTTTATTCTCTTTTTTATTGGATCTTCCCGTATATCCTACAATATGTGCAGCATATTTTCCGTAGGGATAATAGCGTTTGGTCTCTGCCTCTATTTTGATCTCTTTATGTAGACTCAGTTTGGGATAGGCACCCATCATATCAGGGTAATGAATAAAATCCACCACCTTAATGAACTTATGATTATAGGGTGAGTTATGCTTCCTATAGACTTTTACCATAACCGTTTTATTAAGATCAGGGAATGTTTTTACAAGTATATCCACAACCCGTTCCAAGGTATGATCTCTCTGTTTTAAGTGAGGCATAATAGAGATAGAGAAACCTATCTGATTCATAGCAAGCAGATTCCCGTTAAGATCAGTGATCTCTCCTCTCACAGGTTTTATGAAGCGTTTTCGCTCTATATTATCTTTTGCCAGCTCTTCGTAGTAGAAGTTGGATTTAATGCTCACATGATAGAGCCTGGCGATCATAATTCCCCAAATAAGCAAGAATATCGCTATAACGATCTTATATCTCATAGGATCACCACAACCAAAAGATCAACTATCAGTGAATAGAGCAATATGTTATCAAGTACTATACTGTGTGACTGAAAAATAAAATCATAGGAGAGTAAAGAACCCAGGTAAAGAGCATCTAAAAGCAATACACTTAAGATGGGTCTGCAAATTCTGCATCTTCTAAAATAGGTTAAATGGCAATAAAAAAGCACATACACAAGTAAAGAAGAGATAATGGTCAGGAAAAAAGGCAGAGAGAGGTTCACTTCAAGGTTAATGAAATAGACAACGGCAATCAGAATATAAGAGAGTTTTCCTTTCTCGATACCCTGCATCAAAATATATCCCATAATACCGATCAATAGCGGCAGGAACACATAAATAGAGATGAGCATCGGATAGAAAATAATAAAAAATATGACCGATATCCAGATAATCGGCAATTGTATTGACTTATATACTGTATCCATTTTTATACGTACATACTTTAGGATAGTTTATATACTAATGCTATTTCATTGCATACAGGGAAATGAATACATTTAATACAATCTGCCCAGATCTTATGCTCAGGGATGACCTCTTTGTTGATCTCTTTAAAGCCTAGTTTCTCAAAAAAAGCAGGCAGATAGGTTAAAACAAGTACATCCTCCTCCACCCCCAGTTCTCTGGCTTCTTCCAAGGCAAATTCAACCATCTTCTGCCCGATCTTCTGCCCACGGTATTTTTCATCGACAATGAGGCTCCGGATCTCCGCAAGTCTTTTGGAATGGATATGCAGTGCCGTATACCCGACAAGCTTTTCATCCTCTTTTGCCAAGACATAGGAACGTATATTCGTTGCCACTTCATCCTCACTACGATTGAGGATCACCCCTTCTTTTACCTCTGAAAGGACCAATGCCTGCATAGCAGAGATGTCACTGAGTTTTGCTTTTACCAATTTTATCACGTATCACTTGCCTCACTCTTATTTTTTGCTCCATCATCTACTCCAAATATCGTTTGAAGTATTTTATAATGTACTCTCTCATGTCCATTTTTTTTAAGATTTGAAAGGGTAATAGAACCGGGAAATTCCCGTTTGAGTTTTGCACGCTCTTTTTGATTAAGTTTGTCTATTTTAGTAAAAACCGTAAGATATCTTTGATCAGGACGAATAAACTCTGCAATGTAACTCTTTACATCATCATCAATCTTCGCATGAGGATGACGGGCATCACGCAGGTGAATGAAAAGTCGTATAGAAACACGGTGCTGTATGAACTCAACAAGGTTCTTCTGCCATACTTCCTTAAGTGTTTTGGAGACTTTTGCATATCCAAATCCGGGAAGATCCACAAACCGGACAGGATAATTCTGTTCATTGTACAAATAGCGTGTCTCAAAAAAATTGATGAGCTGTGTCTTCCCCGGAGTAGCTGAACTTTTTGCAAGACTCTTTCTTTGTGTCAGAGAATTCAGTGTGGAACTTTTACCCACATTTGAACGCCCCAAAAAGACTACTTCACTCATATTTTCAGGCAAAGAATCTGCTATACTTTGTGCTGATTTAATGAATTCAGCTTCTACTACACGTGGTGTACTCACTTTTTCTTCTCCCCCATATCAAAAATAAATTTTACCGGTCTTTTCTTATTGCCTTTCACATTTGCATTACCTGTTATCATATCAAGTGTGATCTCATCACCATTGACATGACGTTTGTTGATTAGATCATCTATCACTGCTTTCCCTGTCAATATATATTGTGATTTTACAGGATAGTAAGTTACTTTGTCTGCACTTCCCTTATAATGACTCTTCTCTTTTTTAAATTCAAAAGTTACTGTGCCTATAGCTTCATACTTGTTTGTTTCATTATTTTCATCAAAATAAACAATAACCGTATCACCATGTAACCAACTTTGTGACTGCTTAACCATAACATTACCCATGAAATGTACCTCTTTTTGTACATCCTGTGCTTTCATAGTATCAGAGGTCACTTCAACCTTTTCTGCAAGAAGCATACCTGTAAGAGAAATCAAAAATATTATTTTTAGAAAATTCAATGTAAAACCTTTATAAAAACATGATTATATCATTTTTCAACCGTATAAACGACAGCATCTATCTCTTTGGCAAAAGCCTCTTTTTTCTTTGTATCATAACGCAGGGTATTTCCATGTATGATATTCTTATTCATTATCGCAGTGAAAGTAGATGTAATGTTCAAAATTTGGGTTTTTTTGTCATAGACCGCATGTTCTGCACGATAATCAAAACCTTCTTTCTGATTTAGTGTAATATTATGATCCAAATATACTTTATTATCTTTATAGATACCTTTTTTTGCCCGAAGCAGATTTATAGTGTCTGTATGATATTTCAGATCATACAAGGTCAGAACTCCGGCATCCCGAATGCCATAGGTACTAAAAGCTCTCCCTAATGTTTTATTTGTATCTGTTTCTATAAATGTCGTTTGTGTAAATTCAAGCTCTTTGGTCGGGTATTTCCTTGTAGAAGTATGATCTGTAAACTTGACCATATATGACCCCATGAGGATAGACAGGATCGTAAAAATAAGAATGATCTCTAATTTTAAGCCCATAATTCCAGATACTTCTCTTCAAGTCCCTCTTTTTTTATAAGATACTCTATCATTTCACGCACAGCACCGTTCCCTCCTTTTTTAGAAAGGATAACAGTTGCTATCTTGTCAACATAGGCACTTGCATCTCTTGGCACAAAAGAGATATTCGCAGCTTTAAGCATCTGAAGGTCATTCAGATCATCACCGATTGCTGCAACATTCTCCATAGTAAGATCCAGCTTCTCAAGTAATACCTCAAGCACCTCTTTTTTGTTTTCAATTCCCTGGTAAAAATGTTCGATGCGTAACTCTTTGGCACGACGTGCCACGATATTTGAGGAACGTCCTGTAATGATGGCTACCTGCCTGCCAAGTTTTCTCCAACTGGCAATAGCCAATCCGTCCTTTACATTGAAAGATTTGATCTCATCTCCATTCTCACTGTAGGTAATATGGCTGTCGGTCATCGTCCCATCCACATCAAGTACGATCAGTTCTATACTCACAGTACACCTTTCGTACTGGGGATACCCGCATTCTCATTGACAGTAACTGCTCTACGCAAAGCAACTGCAAGCGCCTTAAATGCAGCTTCTATAATATGGTGTTTATTCCTGCCGCGATTATAAATCAGGTGAAGCGTAAGAGGAAGATTAAAAGCAAAAGCTCTAAAGAACTCCTCTACCAACTCTACATCAAACTCCCCTACTTTTCCTCCAATAGGAAGTTCATAGACTAAAAAGCCGCGACCGGAGAGGTCAATATCACAAGTAATACTTGCTTCATCCATAACCACTGTAGCATTACCGAAGCGCTCTATACTCTGAACAGGGTAGATCGCTTTGTTCAATGCCTGACCGATAACAATACCTATATCTTCTACCGTATGATGGTCATCAATATGTGTATCTCCTGTACAATTTACTTCCATATCCATATGCGCATGTTTGGTAAAAGCTTCAAGCATATGATCAAAAAAACCTACACCTGTATTTATCTTGGCTATACCTTTTCCGTAAAGATCTAATTTTACAGAGATCTGTGTCTCTTTTGTCTCTCTTTTGACTTCAATCATCTCTCTTCCTTATTGATTATTTTCTTACGATAAATGCACCCGGCATTGCATGTTGTGCTTTGAAATCTCTTGCTTCCTGTTCTGATCCGAACCCCATGAGCCATACACGATACAGCGGTGCTCCATCCACATCAGAGAATTTCTTGATGATCGGCTTATATCTGTGATCAAAACTTGCATATTTTCTTTTGTATATCCGAGCTCCCTCATAGCGTCTGAATGCACCAACCTGTACTCCAAAGTTGCTTAATCTTATACGTGTCTGGGTATGTCTGTTTTTCGCTTTTGCGATCATAGCTGCAGAGTGTACTTTTCCGGCAAAGCCTACTACCTGTACCTCGACTCTGGCGATCCCCATTCTATCTAGTCCAAGCTCCTTGCCTGCTGCATAACTACAGTCAATGATCCGTCCTCTTACAAAAGGTCCTCTGTCATTGATGCGTACGATCGTACTTTTTCCATTCTGAAGATTCTTTACTTTAACCATGGTATCCATGGGCCATGTTTTATGTGCCGCTGTTCTTGCATGCATATTATAGATCTCACCGTTACTGGTATATTTTCCATGAAAATTGGGTCCATACCAACTTGATATACCATACATCACCTGCCCTACCTCGACGTATGTAGGATTATATCTTTTACCCAAAACTTTATAAGATCGCATTGTCGCTCTTTGACGTGCTGCACTTGTATATTTTGTTGCTCCAGGTTTTTTATATATCACTCTTTTTTGAGAGCAGCCTGTAAAAGAAAAAATGAACATAAATAGGATGATAGAAGATAAGAACATAGTCATTTTTTTCATGAAACATTATCTCTTTATTTGACTTTATATCTGCTTTTGTATATCAATAAAACTGAAGAGATTCTACTCTTCTTTTAAGAAATTTTCCGATAGGACTTTGGCAATCAGGTCATTCTCTTCTGAGGCTTCTCGCTCTTTTGCAAGATCAATACAGTATTTTTGTATTACTCTTTCTACCTTACCAAGATCAAAAGGTTTTGTGATCGTATCATCCATACCTATTTTTTTATATTTTTCCTGTTCATCATCTACTACATTCACGGCCAATGCAATAATAGGTACATGCTTGAACTGATTGATTCCTTCATAGTATAATATTTTTCTCGTTGTCTCTATGCCATCCATTACCGGCATATCAATATCCATGAATATAATATCAAAATCATTTTCCCGACGCATTTCAAATGCTTCCTGTCCATTGGAAGCAACTGTCACTTTCAAACCGAATTTTTCCAGATCATTTTTTATGAGTTTTTGACTGATGACATTATCTTCTACGACCAAAGCATGAATATTCTCAAATTCTTTACTGTTTTGATCTGCTTCCTGTGCTATACGTGTCTGTTCAAGCTTGCTTTTGGCAAGTATTCTTACTATTTTACTCATTGTGATCGGACTATAAACGATATTTGAAAAATAATATTTATCGCTGTCTATACGTGATCGTAACGTACCGGTTGTAATAAGTGCGATTTTACATCCTAGGTTTAAAAATGCTTCCAACTCACCTTCAAGCCGTGCATAATTGTGATATACAAGCATAACATCCGGTAATTCTATCTCTTCTTCAGATCCGAACAGTTCATCATGATAATAGATTTTAAATACTCCTCCAAGATAGGTAACATAGAATTCGAGATTTTTATCTATCTGACGATCGACCTCACGGGAAGGAAGAGCCAAACCAACTCTCAAATCTTTGAAGTCAGGATAGATATTCTCTTGTACTGTTTTGTTACTTTTTTCCAAAGTAAGAGTAAAGAAAAAGATCGTCCCTTCTCCTTTTTTACTCTCTATTTCAAGTTTTCCGCCCATACGCTTAATGATCCTGTCACTAATACCAAGATTTTGTATATCAATACCTGATATAATTTTTCTGGAATTTGGTTCATTAAATGCCGCAAAGATACTCACTAGCTCTTCTGGATCAAATCCAATACCGGAATCTTTCACTAAAAATTTTATAGTTGTACTGTTACTGTCCGTATGCATTTTTTCAACAAAGAGATCTACTGTACCGTAAGCACTTGCTGATTCCAGTGCATTATTGATTAGATTGGTAAGTACTTGTGACAGCCGCATGGCATCACCTATGACCTTTTCAGGCAATACCGGATCAATAAATGCACCTAAAACGATATCTTTCCGATCAGCTTTTATCGCAAAAGTCTCTACGATAGATTCCATTTTTTTAATTAGATTAAAGGTACTGTTCTGGATCTCCAATTTCTTATCAATGATCGTATGCTGTGTAGTTACTTTAGAAACGAGTTTATTGAGGTTTTCTGAATTATTTTCTATAATAGAGACAAAATCACTCTGTTCAATATTCAAAGATGTCTCTTTTAATAATTTTATATATCCCAAGATACCGTTAAGCGGTGTGCGTATCTCATAAAAGGTATTGGCAATGAAGTTGTTTTTTATCTTATTTTCTTCACTTGCTTTTTTCTCTTTGTCATGCAGTTCTCGATAATTGGAAAGAACATAATCATAAGCCAATTTAGGATCTTCAATACTCTCTTTTTCCACTGCAGTCTGATTGTTCTCAGAAATATCGCGTACTTTGGATGCAAGGTCATCAAGCAGTCCTTTTTGCGCATTTGTATTACGATAATAGCGTATCAAAATGAAGAAAGCAAGGATACTAAGCAGGAATGATACCAGACTCAATAGAGATACCCAGAACTCCTTTTGTATACGTTTATCCACACCGTTAAAAATATCATTGAGTAGTAAAACTTCTACACTATTAAGTACTTTTTGTTTCTTGTTTACGAGGTCGACCCACTGTGCTACATCCGATTTATAATTTCCACTTGAAGTATGAGACATAATATCCATACGTATATCTTCAATACTGCGCAAAGTACTTTGAAGTTTCTGATCCTGCCAAATCTTTTCCAGTTTAGCATAAAGAGAGAAAATATGATTCTTATTCATCTCCGGAATCTCCGATGCAGAAACTACATTACCCCAGTAAATAAGATTTTTAGCCGGTATAGGTTTTTTTAAAGAGAGATAATATGCTACAAGAGCCTTTTCTGATTCAGTGGCATAAGATATGTCCGATATCTCTCCATATAAGCGGATGGATTCTTTCTCACCTATGTCATTACTGTAGGTTTTAAGCTTTGAAGTATAAAATTGAAGAAATTTCTTCATCTGCTTGTCAAGATCACCATTGACTAACTTTTCAACAGCAGTTACACCACTGTCTTTAATAGAGTGTCTAATGTTATAAAGTACTTTTTCCAGTCTATATAAAGATTTGTCATTTGTCTGATACATGATCTGCTGCATAAATTCATCTGTTGTTTTCTTTGTCTTGCTGCATACCTTAGCCATAATATCTTTATGTTCGCTCATCGTCGCAACACATACGATCTCATTGAGTAAAGAGTGTTCAAATGACTGCAAGAGTTTTGCATTATTAAGCTGTGCTTTCAAATCGGCAGCAGTATGATATTTTTGCCAGGCATGATATCCAATATAGCTGCTTGCTGTGAATAATATTGTGATCGGTAATACGATAATCAAAAGTTGCATCATTTTTTTAAACATAAAATAAATCCCCAATTATTAATAAAAGTAGAAAAAAGTCCCCCGTAACTATAATTATAGTTATAAAACTTATTCTATCATAAATATATTTGAACCCTCTGAATAACCTAGGTGCTCACAACATCTCTAAGTTATTCAGAGGGTTCAACTATCTTATGACGCAATATTGTATTTTCAAAAACTTTTTTGGGAACAGGGATCACTAAAAACTGATCCAAGATCAAATAATCATTTTTCAGATGATTCACATTTTTGATCTCTTCTGCATCTGTATGGTATTTTTTTGCAATACTCTCAAGTGTTTCACCCAGACTCACATAATGAGAAAGCATATGAGGTTTAATGGAACACCTCTTTTCAGGAAGTTCATAGCGCAGATAGAAAGCATATACTTTTTCTATGGGAATCGTGATCCTGTAGCGTTCTTTCTCCTTGGGAACAATACCGTTTTTCATTTTTTTGTTAAGTTTTAAGAGTATTTCGCTTTTCATTTTTAAAAGCTTCGCTAGTTTTTCTAAAACTGTTCCACCTGCAACCTCTACCTCTATAAAAGCATTTTCTAAAATATCACTCTTCTCATTACCGATCTGTAAAGTGGCATTCTCCCCTATCATAGCAAGAAGCAGGATCTTCTTAATATATTCTCGCGTTTCATAGGGAAGATATTTTGATCTCTCATCAGTCAAAATACTCAAATCATCTGAACTTGCCTTTTTAATGGCCTTTTGTACGCATCCTTCTCCACAATTGTATGCCATAGCAGCAAGATACCATTTCCCAAACTGTTTATGCAGTTTATTGAGATAGGCTATTGCTGCAGAAGTTGAACTTGCCGTATCACAACGTTCATCATAACTCTTACAGACAGTAAGATGATAATGCTTAGCCGTTGCAGGCATGAATTGCCATAGACCAACGGCCTTTTTGGGAGAGACAGCAGTAGGAGAAAAACCAGATTCAACCATGGAGAGATAGATAAAAAGATCACTCACCCCGTCATTTGCAAGCTGTCCCTGTATGGTAGGAAGTATTTGTTTGCCTCGTTTCAGGGAACGTTTATAGAACTTCTTCAATTTCTCTTCATACTTTGAGACAAAGTAGATGAACTCTGCATCATAAAGATAGGACTCATCTACATTAAATTCATGAAAAACATATTTATAGCTGGGGTACTTTTGTGCAAGAGAGAACGCAAAGGCATGACTTGTAAAACAGAAAGAGAGAAATAACACCGTTACAAAAAAACTTACAAACTTTCCCATTTTAAATACCAAAAAGCCTCTGTGCATTTTCTGTAGTGATCTTGGATATCTCTTCTTGAGACAGAGAAGAGAGTTCAGCCATTTTTTCCGCTACCAATGTTGTATATGAAGGTTCATTCCGTTCAGCACGATGCGGATGCGGTGTCAGATAGGGAGCATCCGTTTCGATCAGCAGCTTCTCTAACGGAATTTTGGGATAAACATTAATAAGCTTTCTTGCATTTTTGAAAGTAAGCACACCCCCTATGCCATAATAGAAATTACACTTGGCAAGCTTCAACAAAGACTCATCTGCATTATAACAGTGTAATACACCGCCTTTGTCTCCGGTATACGTTTCCAGCAGTTCCAAACAGTCACTACTGGACTCTCTGATATGCACAATCAAAGGTTTTTTGTATCTCTTTGCCAGAAGTATCTGGTCAATAAAAACTTCTTTTTGTAATTTTTTTTCACGCTCAATTTTTTCTTCATCTTCAGGCAGTCTGTAATAATCAAGCCCACACTCACCTACTGCCACACACTTTGGATGAGAAATATATTTTTCAAGGAAGTTTCTGTCATAATCTTCAGCATCATATGGATGTACTCCCACGGCAAAGTAGACATACGCATACTGTTCAGATATCATCACTGCTCTTTCCAAACTTTTGGGGTCAGCCCCGGGGATGATAAATTTTTTTACCCCTTTTTGTCTGGCATTTTCCAAAACATTATCCAGATCATCATTGTAACGTGCATCATCTAGATGACAATGTGTATCTATTATCATTTTCAGCCTATTTTTTTAATAGAATTATAGCAAAATTCTTATTTTTCATCATAGATGCATCTTATTCTAATTTTAAATAAGTTATAGTTTATCTTTTAAATTTTATTTTTATGGAGATATCTAATGTCATTTTTCTGGTTCATTATTTCCATCTTTTTGATCATACTTGGTATATTTATATATAGAACCAATAAAAGAACCCATCTGCATCAGGAACAAAAAGAAAAACACTATCCAAAAGATGAAGAGTCGATATCGATAGAAGCTCCTTCTCCTGAAGAAAAAAGTAAGGTAGCCAAATATCCTCAAGATATAACAGATACAATACAGGTCAGAGAAAAAGCAGAACTTTCCACAACTCCCCCTGAAACACAAAGAGAAATGATCAAACTGCCTAGAGCAGACTACCCAAGATTCGATCATTCACGTCTTATAGACATGGGGCTCTCCCAGGAAGAGGCAAAAACATTCATTCAGGAGCTCATTACACAAATAAAAACACAAATTCCTCTGATAAAAGAAGCAATGTATGATCTTGATTTTCACAACATGGAGCGTTTGACACACAGTATCAAAGGTTCAGCAACCAATATAGGAACAGGCGGTATTTCGGATCTTTTGGTTGATTACAATACTTATCTTAAAACAGGTACGGAGATCACTGTTGCCCAAAGATACTTTATGTATCTGCAATATCAGCTCAAAATGCTGGAAAAGCAGTATGCTGTTTAAGCCTTTGGGAAATCTCTTAGCTTTTTAGCAAATGCCAATGCCGCAGAGGTAGGATTCTCTCCTGCTATGATACGTGCGATCTCCTGTACTCTTCCCTCCTGATCCAATACTGTGACACAGCTTGTTTCACGCTCCTTGGTAACTACGATATGCTGCTGTGCTTTTGCAGAAAGATGTGGCTGATGGGAAATAGCAAATATCTGATAGACCAAAGAGAGCTTTGAGATCATTTCAGCAATCGCAATGGATTCATCTCCACTTACATTGGCATCTATTTCATCAAGTATAAGAATACCTTGCATGGTCTCATCTTTGGAAATGGTCGCTGCCATTAATGCCAAACGCAGACGATTGAACTCTCCACCGCTCAGTGTTGTTGTTCTTGAATTTCCAAGCATAACATCGACACTGTCCATACCGCTTTGAGAAAGTGCTTCAGACTCAAAACAGAAGCTAAGTTCCGGCAATTTCAATGTCTCAAGATATCCCTTTAAAATCTTTTCAAGTTCTTTTGCTTCTTTTTGACGCACCACAGAGAGTCTTGCAGCAATGATATTCAGCTCCGTGAACTCTATTTGCAAAAAAGACTCCAACATACTTTTATCTTGTTCAATATGTGCATATCCAGCAAGTTCCCGGCTCTTTTGTGCTTTATATGCCAAAGCCTCTTCTATAGAGCCGTAGCGATGTTTCAACAAAGTTAAGTCACTCAATCTGTCAAGCACCTCTTCCACATTTACTTCTGCAAGTTCATCCGCAAGTGTTTGGGTATCTTCAAAATCCGCACGCAACTGGTTCATCATCTCAGAAAAAAGCAAGTTTTCTTTATCTAAAAGCCGATAAACCTCTTCTATGGAGGTCTCATAATTAAATATTTCACTTGCATGACTCAAAGCATCTTTTATTTTTTCCATACGTGAAAGATGCTGTTTGATCTTTAGCAATTCTTCCTCTTCCCCTTCCTTAGGATTGATCTTTTCGATCTTTTCGATCTCATACTTGGCAAATTCTATACGCTCAGCCAGTTTTGCTTCATCCTCTTTGATCTTTGCCAACTGCTCTGTTTTGAGTTTGTAGTTCTTATAACGTTTTTTATACTCTTTGAGTGATTTCTTGAATGTTTTGTCTTTAGCCGATAGAGATTTATCTATCATTTCCAACAGAGTTTCAGATTCAAAGCCACCTTTATCACGTACGGAAAGATATTGGACATAGGGAGAAAATAGTGTTTCTAGAGCTTTTTTAGAGATATTCTGTCCCTCAATAAAATAACGCAGTTTCTCTTTTTTGAGTGTTTTAATGGTAAGTTCATCTTCCAGTTCATACACATCACTCTGCAGTTTTACAGGTTTTTTCAAAGTAACTTCACACAATGCAGCTGCACCCTGTGCAGTATATCCGAAACTTGAAAGGATGGTTGACATAAGCACAGATTTACCTGCTCCGCTTGGACCGGTAAAAACAACAAGTCCCTTATCAAACTCTATTTCTACCTCTTTAAAGGTAACAAGATCACGAAAAAAAAGCCGTTCTACCACTGTCTATCACCCCAATGCAGTTTTTCTCGGAGTATTGAGAAATAGTTTCTCTCTTTTCTATGTAAAAGTTTGGCATTTCTTCTCGCACCTCCAATATAGAGAATATCACCTTCTTCTATCTCATATCTCTCCTGTCCATCTACCATTGCGATGGATTCATACTTTTCCGTATCGAGTTCAATGTCAAAATCTGCAGGGACGACCAACGGACGCTGATTGGTAAGAGAGTGTGCTGAAATAGGTGTCATGATGAATGCTTTGGTCAAAGGATAAACCACCGGTCCTCCCGCTGCCAAATTATATGCGGTAGATCCTGTCGGGGTAGAGATAATAAGTCCATCACCTCTATAGCTGTTAAACCGTTCCCCGTCAATAGATGCATTGACCTTTACCATTTTTGAAGGCTGAGGACTGGTGATTACCACATCATTAAGTGCAAAAAACTCTTTTTTCTCACCGGAACTTTTTTTCAAATATCCCTCTATCATCATACGATCATCGATCCGATACTCTTCGCTAAGCAGCTGCTCCAAAAAGATATCTACTTCATCAACGGTAATATCTGCCAAGAAACCAAGGTTTCCAGCATTGATACCCACAACCGGTTTGCGATACATATAGCTACGACGCACTAAAGAAAGTAATGTACCGTCACCACCGAGAGAAACAAGAAAATCAACTTCTTTGCACATTGTTTCAAACGATATGCCTTTTTCATCTATCATATCGGCAGAACGCTCTGCCAGTACTACAGCTATTTCTCTAGCTTCAAACTGTGCTTTTATTTTCATATAAAGCGGTTTTATCTCCGGCGCATCCGGCTTAAGTATGAACCCGGCTGTTTTGATCTGTTTTAATTTCTGATGACGCATTGTTTTCCTATCTGTTTAAGAAATAATAATGTTAGGGTAGCATAATCTTGCTTTGTGGTCTAAAAATATGTCATATTGTCATATATATTTACACTGCCGTTAATAAATTCAACCCTAAAGTAGTTTTAGCTATAATCGCGACCATATTAAATAGAGGATTACGTATATGAGAACACATTATTGTGCAGAAGTAAACGAAACACATATCGGACAGGAAGTCACTGTAGCAGGTTGGGTTGCAAGCCGTAGAGACCATGGTGGACTTATCTTCATTGATCTTAGAGACAAAGATGAAGTCATCCAACTTGTCTGTGATCCGGCAGACAATGCCCAGGCACACAAACTTGCAGAAGAAGTACGTGACCAGTTTGTACTTGTAGCTACCGGTAAGATGAGAGCCAGAGGCGAAGGACTTGAAAATCCTAAACTCAAAACAGGTAAAGTGGAAATGGTTGTAGACAAACTGACTATTGAAAACCGTTCTAAACCAATGCCATTTGACTTAAATGATGACAAAGTAAATGAAGAGATCAAACTTAAACACCGTTATCTGGAACTAAGAACGCAAAAATCTTACGATATTTTTAAGCTTCGTTCCAAAGCAACAATCGCGGCACGCAACTCACTGGATGAACTGGACTTCCTTGAAGTAGAAACACCTATTCTTACAAAGTCAACACCTGAAGGGGCAAGAGACTACCTTGTGCCTAGCCGTGTACATGGTGGAGAGTTTTATGCACTTCCCCAGTCACCACAGCTTTTCAAACAGTTGCTTATGGTAAGTGGTTTTGATCGTTACTTCCAGATAGCAAAATGTTTCCGCGATGAAGACCTCAGAGCAGACAGACAGCCTGAATTTACACAAATAGATGTCGAAATGTCTTTCTGTGATCAGGAAGATGTTATCAAAGTAGCAGAAAAACTTATTAGTGATGTATTTACAGCCTGTGGATTCAACATCCCTGCGACATTTAAACGTATGCCTTACTCTGAAGCTATGGAAAAATACGGTTCAGACAAACCTGATATGCGTTATGGTCTTGAAATGGTAGATGTCATAGACATTTTTGAAAGATGTGATAATGAAATTTTTTCAAGCATTGCATCAACACCTAAAAAGAACCGTATCAAGGCACTTAAAGTACCAAAAGGTGACGAAATATTCTCCAAACGTCAAATGAAAGGATTTGAAGAGTATGTACGTAAATTCGGTGCCTCAGGACTTGGTTACTTCCAAATGAAAGAAGATGGTCTTAAAGGACCACTTGCCAAATTCTTTACTGAAGAGGATCTTCAAGCTATTATAGACAGATGTGGGCTTGAAGTAGGTGATGCTGTATTTTTCGGTGCCGGTGAGAAAAAACTGGTATGGGACTACATGGGACGCTTTCGTATCTACCTTGCAGAAACAATGGATATTATCCCTGAAAATGTCTTTGAATTCCTATGGGTTATGGATTTCCCTATGTTCGAAGTGGAAGATGGTCATGTCAAAGCACTTCACCATCCATTCACTCAACCTAAATCACTTGACTTCAATGATATTGAAGAGATAGAGTCTATCGCCTATGACATTGTACTTAACGGTACAGAACTTGGTGGAGGCTCTATCCGTATCCATAAAGAAGATATGCAGGCAGAGATCTTTAAACTTCTTGGTATTTCCGAAGAGGAAGCACAGGAGAAGTTCGGCTTCTTACTTGATGCACTCAAATATGGTGCACCACCACACGGTGGATTTGCATTGGGATTAGACAGACTTATTATGCTTATGACCGGTGCGAACAGTATTAGAGAAGTGATCGCCTTCCCTAAAACGCAAAGAGCCCAATGTCTGCTTACACAGGCACCAAGTCCAGTAGATGCTGAACAGCTCAAAGAGCTAAGTCTAAGAATCAGGCAACAGACACCGACTGCGTAGGTATTTAGGAAGTGAAAAGTTCACTTCTGCTAAACATATGAGGTGGGACTAAAGTCACCACTTCCAAGACACAAGAAGGAAAAAATTCATGAAAAAACTATTTTTAATCATCGGAGCACCAGGTTCAGGGAAAACAACAGATGCCAGCATCATTGCTGAAAAACATGACAATATTGTGCACTACTCTACAGGAGACATGTTACGTGAAGAGGTAGCAAAGGGAAGTAAACTGGGTCAGGAGATAGAGTCTTACATCTCCAAAGGGGCTTTGGTACCGCTTAAAATCATTGTAAACACGATTGTATCTGCTATTAACAATGCACCCGTAGACAATGTGCTTATTGATGGGTACCCAAGAAGTACTGAACAGATGACTGCCTTTGATGAACTTGTAAGTAAAGAAGAAAATATTACTCTGGCATCCGTGATCGAAGTACGAGTCTCAGAACAAGTAGCCCGTGAAAGAATTTTAGGTCGTCGAGCAGAAGCTGCTCCTGGTGAAGAGAGAAGTGATGATTCAGAAGAAGTATTTAACGACAGAATGAAGATATATACTGATCCGTTGGCTGAAATCCAAAAATTTTATACAGACAAAGGTCTTTTGACAGTGATCGACGGAGAGAGAACCCTGGAAGAAGTAGTAGAAGATATGGAGAAATTCATTCTTTCTAAAATTTAATATATTAGTAGAGATAAGGTTTACCTTATCTCTACTTCCGGAAACTTCATATAAATAATACATCTATTCTTTTCAAAATATGTCCTTTTATCTTTTCTATTTTAACATCTTATAAAAATCAATATTTCTCTTAATATCCAACGCTATACCTATAATAATTATAAGTCAATTCTATAATTCTATAATATCTATAGATTTACTTGACATTAAAAGATAATTCAACTATACTGCTTACACACAAATAAATACTTCAAGGAAAATGATGAAAAAAAGTAAATTACATTTACTCGGAACAGGTATTGCTTTGTCACTTATGACTTCGACACTTCTGCATGCAACAAATGGAGACAGTCTTATTGCTGTAGGTACAAAAGCCAGAGGTATGGGGGGAACCGGTATTGCTATCAGCCATGGTGCCGAATCAACTTTGGTCAATCCTGCCTTGATCACAGGTATTGAAGATACAGAAATTTCATTTGGGGGTATTTTATTTATGCCTGATATTTCAACAAATTTTGCTGGGGCACCTTCATATAGCAGTGATGCAGATACAAGTTTTACCCCCGAAGTTTCCATTGCACATAAACTGGATGACAACTGGTTTATTGGTGTAGGTATTTGGGGAACAGCCGGTATGGGTACTGACTACAGCAATGCACCTGCCGGTGCAAATTTCAACATGGTAACCAATCTGCAGCTTCTACAGTTTGGTATTCCTATTGCCTATAAAGCAAATGGATTAAGCCTCGCTGTAACCCCGATTCTTCAGTATGGTAATCTTGACATAGATTATGGTATGCCAACTCCGGGTGGTATTCAAAAAATAGGTGCCGGTTTGGCACAGGATTTTGGTTTTGGATACAGATTGGGTGCAACTTATGATTTTTCATCTCTTGGTGTAAATGGACTTACCGTAGGTGCTGTCTATAAATCTGAGATCGACATGGAATATAAGCACCAGATCACAACAGCTACAGGTCCCTTTGGTCTGGTACTCAGTGATCATCTTGAACAGCCTGCAGAAATAGGTGTAGGTATTGCCTATACTATGAAACAACATACACTGGCATTTGATTATAAAAAAGTCAAATGGTCTTCTGCCAAAGGGTATGGTGATTTCGGTTGGGAAGACCAAAATATATATTCACTAGGTTACGAGTTTTCACAGGAAAACTGGGCACTTAGAGCCGGGTATAACTATGCCAAAAGTGCTGTAGTGGAAGGTCGTGATCCTCGACTGAACCTCTTTAATCTTTTAGGCTTTCCTGCAACATCAGAACAACACTATACAGTGGGTGGCACATATGGATTTACCGACAAATTCTCTTTGGATCTAGCATACGTTTATTCACCCGCATCAAATAAAACATATGATATAAGTGCTTTAGGTATGCCTAGTTCATCCATCAGTACTGAACATAAAGAAAACAGTGTTTCATTCCAGCTAACTTATAAGTTTTAATTATTATTCCTGCCTTACACGGCAGGATAATATTATGGAGGTAATCAATGCTTAAAATTATTATTCTTTCCCAGCTTCTCACACTCTCTCTAGTCGCAAACAGCTTTACTGTCACAGGCACTGTTGTATCCGATAATAAAAAATATATCGGTGCCCGCTACATGGGGTATGTCAAAGAAGTCTATGTAAATATAGGAGACAAAGTCAAAAGAGAAGATGATCTTTTTAAAATGGAGTCAGCTGAATTTGACATTCTCAAAGAACAGGTCAATCTGGGTCTGGAACAGGCAGAGATCCTGACCGATGTCTACCGCAGTAAACTTGACGAGATACGTCGTAACAAGGCAGTGCTTTCACGCAACAGAAACAACGCAATGAATTTTGAAGATATGAGTGAAAATCTTTCCATCACCGCAGAACATACCGAATCCATGCTCAAAGCAATGAAAGCGATCGTCAAAAGTGCTTCACAAAAAGCCAAAGAGGTCAGTATCATATCACATTATCTGGAAGTGAAAGCACCCAGCAACGGAATCATTGTACAGAAAAATCTGCATGTAGGTGACATGGTTATGCCCGGTTTTCCTGTCATGATCCTGGTTGATCTTGATCATTTGGAAATTGAAGCCCAAATTTCAGAGAGTGATATATTAAAGATCAATGAGGGAGATTTTATAAAATTCCAAATACCCTCTATCAGATATAAAGGAAGAGGACGCATCAAATCAATTGTACCTTCCGCCAATCCTATGACACATACTTTTACCATTCGTATTTCATTTAAACGTGACCATAAGAAAATCTATCCTGGTATGTATACCAAGATCACTATTGAGTATATACCTTCCACACTCAATTTTTACAAATAATGTACCCAGATTTTATTTCTGTTTTTGGTTTAATAGATCTTTCTTACTTAAACCAAAATATATACACTCTTTCATCTATTTTTTAAAGACTTTTTGTATCTTCACAATAAATACCCTGATCCTGTCACGCCATTTTGTAAAGATGTCACGCTCTCTCAAGGGTTCATTTCCGTCATCACTACACTCTTTTCTTGGGAAAAGAATCCCTTTGATATTATCGGTAAGTACACATAAGCGTCCCGGTATCTCCTCTTCATCCTGACATTCAGACTCTTCACTATGCGGTTCCATAGCTTTGGTATTGGACATCAGCACAGGAATAAAAAAGAGTGCCACAATTGTTGCCGCAATACTTCCAAAAATCAATGCGATCCCCAGCCCTCCAAAAATAGGATCAGTAGAGAGTAGTAAAGATCCAAGTATGATCGCTACAGCAGTCATTAAGATCGGTTTAGCACGTGTCGCAGTAGAGAGAGCGATTGCACGGTTCTTCGCCATTCCCTCCAACATCAATGCTTTTGAAAAGTCTATCAGCAAAAGTGATCCTCTTGCACTGATCCCCATAAGAGAAATAAATCCTATTAGCGAGGTTGCTGTAAGGAAAAAGTTAGTATCTGCAAAAGCAAGCGATATTTTATCAGTCACCCAATGCCCGACGATCACCCCGATAATAGAAAGAAAACTTCCGGCAAGTACAATACCGCTGAGTGCAAATGACTTATAGTAGACTACCATCAGCAGAAACATAAGGATCAGAGCAGCAATAAATGCACCACCCAGATCACGAAACGTATCGAGAGAAACTTTCATTTCACCATCCCAACGTATGAGTACTTTGGCTCCTGTTAATTTATCTTCGGCTTTTAAATCAAACATATAGGTTGTAATACCGGGTATTTTTTCTACATTATAATAGTTTTTGAGTACCTCAAGCATCTTGTCACGGGCATCAAGTAGTGGATAGACTTGGGATACCATATCACACTCCGCAGTGATCACTGCCATATTCTTCAAATCTTTTCTTAAAATAGAAGGGCTGGAGTCACGCTTATGAATCTCTACAATTTCAATAAGTGGTACCATCATCCCTTTTTTATTCATAAGCTTGAGTGATGAGAGTCTCTTCTTTAGCGCATCCATATTCTCACCGGAAATAACACGGAACTTTTCCTGTAATCTCAAAAAGATCGGAATCTGATCCTGTTGGTCTTTGGTGTTCTTCACAGCAATAGGCATACCTTTGAATGCCAGGTAGATGATCTTATTCACCTGATCCACACTCAACCCGCTGCGAATGATCTTCTCCTTGTTGGGTGAAAGCATATAGGTCGGATAGATATCATCAAGCATCACATCTACATCAACAAGACCTTCAGTATGAGAAAGTATAGCTGAAACTCTCTGTGCCATATCTCTTAAAACTTTATTATTTTTGGAATAGAGTTCTACTACCACTGTTGCCAACGTAGGAGGACCAGAAGGCATTTCAATAAATCGGATACTCGTTGAAGCATGTATCTGACCGCATGATTTTTGAATGAGCGGACGTATACGATGCACCATCTTAAAAGAGGGTTCATCACGATGGTGTTTGTCAGTAAGATTGACCACGATCTCAGCCTGATTCTGCATACGTTTAAAGGCACTTCCTTTGACAAGCCCCGCATAGTCAAGCGGCGCACCCTGCCCCAAAAATACTTCCATATCGGTCACTTCCTGCTCTTTTTCCAGTGTATGCACAATACACTGTGCTACTTCTTTTGTCTCCTTTACTGAAGCATTGGTTGCCGTATCAATATAGATAGAGAATGTATTGGCACTTTTACCCGGAAGCATTTTTGCCAGTACAAGTTTAGTCGGAATCATCATTACCGAGCCCATTAAGGCAAGAAGTATCAATCCAATGACAATCCATTTTTTACGTCTGCTCTCAAGGATACTGTAAAGAAATTTCTCAAATTTCATTATACTTTTTCCTCGTTGGATTCTTTATGAGATTTTTCACACTTTTCATGATGCGCCAGTACATCTGCTTTTATCTTTTTAAAATTGATGAACTTTCTTGCCAGATAAGGTGCAAAGACATACGCCACAAAAAGCGATACTGCAAGTCCAACCGGAACATTCAGAGGAATAGGCTTCATGAACTGTCCCATCATTCCTCCGACAAATCCCATAGGTACCATGGTAAGAATAATGGCAATGGTGGCAATATTGGTTGAAGGACCGATTTCATCGGTTGCCTGAACAATGATCTCATCAACACTTTTTTTGTCTATATCCAGATGCAGACGCCTGTGTATATTTTCAATCACAATGATTGCATCATCTACGATAAGCCCCAAAGAGAGCAGAAAAGCAAACAGGGTAATACGGTTGATCGTCTGATCAGTCAACTGGGCAATAAAGAGGGTAGCTGCCAGGATCATCGGCACAGCAACAGTAACAACCATCGATTCACGCCAACCAAGAAAGGGAATAAGGATCAACATAATAATAAATATAGTGATCTCAAGATGGTGCACGAGTTCATTGACTGCTTCATCAGCACGCTCCCCATAGTTACGGGTAATAATGAACCCGACACCTGCATTGTTAAGTTTCTTTTTCGTTTCTTGTATTTTTTTGATCGCCTCTTGGGCAATATGTACAGCGTTGGTACCTTTTAGTTTGGAGACAGTCAATGTGATCTGCCCTGCCATATCTCTAAATTCGGCTTTTTCTGCATGCCCCTCTTCCATTGCTTCGCCTTTTTTATGGCGATGCATATTATATTTGATCGCTTCAGGCTCATTGTCCATACCCTTCTGATAGGAGATCAGTGCATCCTGATAATTTTGAATATCATAGTTATATGCCACTGTTGCAATATTTTTCAAATAAATGGGAGAGCCCATATATTGTGCAATAATAAGTTCTTTAAGATCATCAATCGTATCAATGGCATTCTCAACACCAAATACCACCAGTTTACCTTTGTTGTTTTCTGTATCGATCATCGGTGCATTGGTAGAAATAGACTTGATCGCCTGTGCTACCTGCCCCAGAGAGATATGATAGGCAGAGAGTTTATGCAGGTCAATAAGTACATTAAATTGTGGGCGTTTAACCCCTTTGAGTGTTGTTTTGGAAACATTATCCAGTGCATTGATCTCCTGCTGAAGATCCCGTATGATCTTATAGAGTTTCACAATATCAGGCTTGGTATGGGACAGATTATAAAATGCCGCTGTCAATATCGGGATATCAATATCAATATCAAAGGGTTTAACCAGGGGAGGCATGGTACCTTTAGGAAGTTGATCCATATTCTGCATGACTTTATCGTAAAGTTTCAGATTGGATGACTCCCTGTCTTCACCGATAAAATACTGTACATTGACCATACCGACATTGTTCATTGCCATACCGTAGACATGCTCTACCCCTTTGATCTCACGAATACGGCGTTCTAAAGGTTTCACAACAACATTGAGTACCTCTTGCGGTGAGGCACCGGGCAATGCTACCATTACAGCACCACCACTCACTTCTATCTGCGGATCCTCCTCGCGAGGCATCGTCTGAAGGGAAATAAATCCCAAAAGCAAAATTGCAATGGCTAAAATAGGTGTTAACGGATTACTTAGAAATATCTTTGAGAGATACCCTGCAATATTTTTGATCTTATAGTGTTCCATAAGAAAATTATATCATCTTTTATGGTTAAATATAAATATTATTTATTATTCTTCATAGAAATATTCAATCTGTGTATATAATATACAAGAAAATCTATAAATTTACTCTACTTTAACATCTCTTCCAACGTCACTTTCACATTCTGCCCCAAAGCTTCAACATCATATCCCCCTTCCAAAAAGAAAACATATGGCACATCTGCCTGATCCAATATCAGCCGTACGAGCTTTCTGATACCTTCTGTCGTCACATTCAACTGTGCCAAAGGATCACTCTCATGCAGATCGTATCCTGCAGAGACCAGAATAATATCAGGCTTAAAATGATCTACATAAAAAGGCAGATCATTTTCATAAATATCCAGCACTTCATGGTCTCCACTGTCCGGCATGACTAAAAAATTGGCAGTGTATCCTGCTCCCTTACCTACTCCCTTCTCCTTCTCCATCCCTGTACCCGGGTAGGTAAAAGCCTGATGCGAGGAGAAGTAAAAAACAGTGTTGTCCGCATAAAAAGTCTCTTGTGTGCCGTTGCCGTGATGCACATCAAAGTCGATGATCATCACCTTTTCATACCCTTTACTCTGTGCATATTTGGCAGTAATAGCAATGTTGTTAAAAAGACAAAAACCCATTGCCTGTGTAGGTGTAGCATGATGTCCGGGAGGACGTACTGCACAAAAAGCCCTCTCAAATTCTCCTGCTTTTATGCCATCTATTGCAACAATACCTGCTCCCACTGCCTTGGTTGCTGCCTTATAGGAGTCCTTGCTGCAAAGTGTATCAGTATCGATAGGCATGCCAAATTCACTTGATTCTATGATCTTTTCAATATGCTCAACACTGTGTACACTGTGAAGTATCTCTTTGGAGACCCATACCGGTTCTTTTTCTATGAGTTGATGTTGCAATGGCTCAATGGCTCTATTAATAGCGATCAAACGTTCTTTGGACTCAGGGTGGGCTCCTGTATCATGTTTCAGATAGATATCATCTGTGATGTAGGCTACTTTCATCTGTACTCCTTCATAGAGGAATTTTTAGAGCTTTCTTTTATTATAAGCCTCTTTTTAAGTGCATCCAACTCTTCACGTAATACTCTGACTTCTTCTTGTAACACTTTGATCATCTCTTTTGCTGATACTTCCTCTTTCTCTTCTATAGGTACGATCCCCTCTTGAACCTCTTTTTCTATGGTCTCATCCAATACAATATAGGTGACTTCTTTACCATTCTTTTCTACAATATCTGTTTTTAACTTTCCAGATTTTGCCATCTTCATAACGTTAAAGATACTGAGTTTGTGTTTAACGGCATAAGCCTTGATGGTTATTCGCTGCATAGCTCTTCCTTATACACAATTGATTTACGTTTCTTTGATATAATGCACTAAATTAGTTTAAGGAATAGAGTATGAGAAAAAGATTTAACCCTCTAGGAGTCATAATAGCAATGATGCTACTTTTTGGAAGCTTTGCGGCAGCTGAGCCTGCTTCTGTGATTGAAGCTAAAGTAAATGAAGCGATCAAACAATTTGACAAAGAGGTAAAGGGAGGTGAAAAATTCCTCTCAAATGTCAAAGGCTACCTTGTCTTTCCTTCTGTATATAAAGGCGGGTTTGTTGTCGGTGGGGAATATGGTGAAGGTGCACTGCGTGTTAACGGTGAAACACTTCATTATTACAGTTTGGCATCAGGTTCTATAGGATTGCAGGCAGGATTACAAAAAAGATCTATCATCATTGCTTTCGTCTCAGAGACAGCTTTAAAAAGCTTTATAAGAAGCAATGGATGGGAAGCAGGTGTAGATGGCTCTATTACTGTTGCAAAATGGGGGATAGGAAAAGATATCAGTTCTATCAGTTATGAAAAACCCATCTATGCTTTTGTTTACGGAGAAAAAGGTCTTATGTATAATTTAACATTTGAAGGTACAAAATTCACAAGGATCATTCCAAAATGATCTTAAGAGAGGTTAAACCTCTCTTTGTAAGAACATTTTTGACATAACTCCTCTATCGCTTTACCCACCTTAAATCCAGCTACTATATTCACTGTACGATGATTTGACAATATATTCTCTAGACTCTGGGCATGCATATCACCCAGTTCAATGATACCGTCACAATCCAAACAGCACGGTACTACTTTTCCACTTGCCAAAATAGCAATATGGGACTGTAGTCCCTGACAAGTACCATCGCCGTAATTTTTATTCTTTAAAGAAGGCCATTCGAAGTAGTTATCAAAATGTACACGTATCTTAGAAGCTAAACGTATGGACTTTGGACGTTCTTCATAAATAGTTTCCAATTCCAGTTTTGTATCAAAAGCCTCATTGAGTTTAGAAAAGAGTATCTCATTGAAAGACTTCTCGCTCTTCATTTCATCCAAATTCCATACACGAAGATTGATGAAAAGCTCCTCTTCTCGTTTCAATTTTTCCCGACAAAGATTGAGTATCGGTGTTATATATTGCTCAAATGTGAGTGCCGTATCATTTTTGTTAAAGCTATTGAGTGAAATATTGATCTGTTTGACACAGGGATGAAAAAGCGTATCGTATCTGTGTTTTTTTAAAAAGTAACCACTGGTAGTAAGCACCGCTTTAAGCCCATATTTATGGATTATATCAAGATATTCATCTAAATTTGACTGAGTGAGAGGATCACCCACGACATGGCAGACTATTTCTTTGGTATACTCTTTAGCCTGAATTATCACAGACTCAAAAAATGACAGATCCATCTGCTTGGCAGGCAACTCTTTGGTAGGGCAAAAACTACAGCTAAGACCACAGACATTGGTAAGTTCAATATAGATACGATAAAACTTCACTATTTCATACAACGTGAAAGATCGGTAATATTCTTAGCACTTCTGATGCATTTCATTTTTGATTCCAGTAGTAAAATATTCGTATCAAATGCATCTAATATTCTCTCTTTTTCTTTGCCTTTCCATACTTCAATACTGCTCTTTTTATTTTTCATCATTTCATTCTTTAAGCCTACCAACTCATCCAAGCAGCTGTTTGCCGCTATCCAGTCAGGTGCCTGCTGCAGGCATACCCGTGCTTTTTTCATGCTTAATAAAAATTCAGGCAAAAGTACTTTCTGCTTTTCAAAAATATTTTCTCCTATTTTCTCCAACCATATTTTTCTTTTTTGCATCGGAAGCTCTGATTCAGTGATATTGTTTTCTTTTAATGTTTTGTGAAATTCCTGTGATATTTCCAGTAAACGTTTTGAAAATGCTTTAGGAAGCTTTTTGCTTTTTGTTTTGATATTGGTTTTAAACAATGCAAACTTCTGTACAGGATAACTCGGTATCGTACACTGGTTTAAAGAGGTATTGATATCAAATATTACACTGACAGCTTTTTTCTGATAGGTGATGCCCAATACACCATATTCAAGAAGAAGCGGGATCCCCTTATAAATACATTTTCGTATCCCCTCTCCTTCCCACATATCGCAATTATAGCCGGCGATCTTTTCTTGGTGTGTGCGAACCAAACCGTTTGTAACAGCACCGTATTTGATTTGAGGGATCTGACGCTCCATGATCTTTTTATGTTTAAAATCAACATCCAATTTCTTATCGTGACTAATTTTCTTACATACTTGCGTAGTCTCAATATTTTTGATAGCACCGGAAGTCGTTTCTTCCACAGCTTCTTCAAAAAGTTCAACGCTGCCCCATTCTTTAAAACGCAGTTTTCCCTTGCCTTCTACCGTAAGATTCGTCTCAGGGGTCAATACGCCGCCTCCACTGATCATATACTCAATCATACCGGATCTGACATCATACCTCCTTTGTTCAACGCTTGCATAAAGAACTATACTGTTTAGCATTAAAAGAAATAAAATTGCAACTTTAATGTTAAGAAACATTTCTTTGTCCTTGAAACCCTTACATAAGAGGTAATGTTTAGTTAATATAATTGTAGCATAATATTACTCTTGGCACTCCATTCAATGTATCATCAACTTTTTACAGTTATCATTCTTATAAAAAACCTGTAATTTTACTTTCTGTTTCTAACACAAGTTTCCTTTTGAACCTTGTGTCATATAGTGCATTTTTGATCATGCTATTTTGTTTAATCAGGAAAACAGCTGCGATCATAAGCCGCACTAACAGTTACATTGTCTTTGTCACTGAATTCCCCGTCAAATACAGTAAGTTCATATACATACTCACATGTAATATTGTTATCATTACGCGTACAATCATTTATATCTTCAAATGCAGTTTCACATGTTAAAGTAACCTTTGGTTTATCTGTCGCATTATTATCAATCTCTGGCTTAATGCTGGTTCCTGATTGGACCAGTTTCCATGTATAGGTTAATGGAGAGATCAACCCGTCATCACTACTTTTGCTTCCGTCCAATTCGACTGTAACACTTGATGCCAATGTACCATCTAGAGCAGCTATTATTTTTGCATCGCCCGGAGAACCATAATAGTCTCCCAATACAACATTTTGATCTTCACCTGCATTTGCATGAGGTGATTTATTGGTACTTGGTTCATCCTCTACTCCTTCTACCACAACGGTTATCGTATCACTGTCTACATTTCCATTGTTATCTGTAACAGTCAAGGTAATCACATAGTTTCCTGATACTGCATTACCCGGAATGGTCTCCGTAACTGTTTCCCCGGTTCTGGTACCTAGGTCTCCCAAATTCCATATGTACGAGTCGATCGTGCCATCCGGATCATAACTCTTGCTTCCATCAAGTACAATGGTATCACCAGCTACTACTGATTGATCTGCTCCGGCATTTGCTACAGGCGCTTGTCCTTCATTCAGCAAGTTTCTTACTGAGTGCGCACCATCTTCACCATCACCACTTGGGTCACACGCATTCAATGTGAACATCATTAATAAAGCTGTTAATATTGCAAATATTTTCATATAATTTGATTTCATCTTTTCTCCTTTGTACTATCTTAAAATTTATAACTGACACCAAGTGTCCACGCATTTGAATTGACATCGGCATGCTGTGCTCTATAGTCAAACCCTGTATCATCATAAAATCTAACATAGTCAACAAAAACTGAAATATTTTCCGTTACCTCATAAGCAGCGCCCAAACCCCATTGGAAACCACTTTCTGCTCTATCGGCACTGATACCGGGTCCACCCAGAGGAATATTGGTCAGTTCAGTACGTCCATATCCGAGTAAGGCATAAAAATTAAAGTTATTTACCGGGTACATTGGCTTAAGATAGATGGCTATATTGCTGAAATCCGTAGGATAATCATCATAATCAGGGTTAACAGTATCACCGTGATCATATTCAACATCACTGATATCTCTTGTATATCTGCCTTCTATAGCAAAATATTTGTTAAATTGGTATCCTGCCTGAAGCATTACACCTGTTGCAGTAAATTCTTCATCACTGAGATCATCACGCAAACTCATATATGACATACCAAAACCTACATAGAATGCACTTTCACTCATTATAGGTTCAACTACTTTGGGTACACTAACAGGTATTGCTATATTCCCTCCTGCAACCCCTGCACTACTCAGTACAATCACTGATATAACGGATAATGTAATTTTTTTCATACTTACTCCTTTTATTAACTAGTGAGGTTATGGAGATTCCTCATCTTCGGCTATTGTAACACTATAATATGTCAAATATGTGTCAAAATATAATTATATTTTCGCTATTATCTATTGTTATCCTATTCCCTATCCATTTCATTATTGATGTTAATAAAGGTTTTTTTGTATGAAAAAAATAAATATACTTATTGTTGAAGATGAAAAAGCGATTATTGAAGAATTAAGAGCCTATATTGACCACTGGGGTTATACTGTTATCAACTCATGTATAAACAGAGAAAAAATTTTAGCACTTATAAAAGAGGAAAATATCAATGTAATCATTATGGATATCTGTATTGAGGGATGTAAACAAGGTTTAGAAACTGCTGCTATGATTAAAAAAAAATATCCGAATATCGAAATTATCTTTCTTTGTGATCATTTAGATGATTATAATATTAATAAAGCCATAGAAATAGACCCTGTCGCTTATATCGCGAAACCTATTAATAGAGAAGAACAGCGTATTTCTTTGAAAATAGCAATAAACAGGATCACAAAAGAAAACAAGAACAAAAAAACAAATCCAAATTATTTTATATTGGATGAAGAATTCTGCTACGATACTGATTCCGCTATACTTTTTTATGATCATATACCTATGCATCTTACAAAAAAAGAGAATAAACTCTTAGAATTATTGATCAAACATAGAAACAGTATTGTAAGTATCTCTACGATCAAAAATTATATTTGGGCAGATCAAGAGATAAATGACAATGCTATCAGAAGTTTAGTGAAACGATTAAGACAAAAACTTAAATATAAATTCATAGAAACTTTTTCTACACGAGGCTACAAGATCTCTCCCTATCAACTAAAATAAGATAAAAATTGTTTTGATATAACTATCAAGAAATTAAAGCAATCAACATTTAAATTCCCAAAATTTTGAATGCAGGAGATACTGTCATCGCGACAATGCGTTCAAAACTATCATGTAGATCCAGCGGTCTGATGAACATTTTTGTAGCCATTTTATAAGGATAATGTTTTTTTGCAACTTGGCTTAACTGCTGCAGATACCCATCATAGCTTTCATCACTTTGAAGTGCTTCAAATGCTATTTTCATATCTTCATTGTTGATCTCTTTAAGTCTTATATACAAAATTTTCGTAATTTCTTTTCTAGTTAATTTCTCTTTATCTTTATATTTTTTAAATACTTTTTCAAACATTTCAAAGTGATAAACTTCATCTTTTGAAATTTTCAAAGTCAAAGCTTCAAGTACCGGCTCATTTATCTCTTTTGCATAGTTTACCAATGCTTTATAAAGAGTTGATGTTCCCGTCTCTACCACCATACGTGCCACCATTTCTCGAGCACGCGTGGGCTCTAAGGCATCCACTTTACATAAAGGAAGATAGTTTTTAGTAAATACATTATAATGCTTTTCCCACTCAAACTCAGGCCATACAGTGTTAATATATTGCTTCAGCGACTTACCATGCTGAATCTCTTCTGGAGCCCATGTTTGATTAAGCCATTCTACAGTCGTATCATCACCCTTGTAATATTCACTGAGATTTGCATCATAAACATCCGAAGTAATTTCAATAAATGACGCAATAGCAAGCGTTTCAAAAAGAAAACGATTTTCTTTTATCTTATCAATATCAATATTTTCATACGCTATATCATTCTTATAATTCCATTTCATGATATCCTCTTTAATCTTATTTTTTTAATCATAACACAAACAAATTTTTAAATCTGTTACCTAAGTAACATCAGTTACTAAATATCCGTCTTGCTTTTCTCAAGATGTTCTTTCGCAATCATTCTACCCAACTCAATTATCTCGTAGGCTCTGTTGAACTCATAAAAGCCGCATGCATCTTTGGAAATACCGATGATCATATCGGGGGTATAGCCCGCCATTTTACACTCCTGGACACTGTTCTGCATTACATCGATCGTGCGTCCGATGATGTCGAACATATCCATCTCATTAAACTCTTTTTTCCGATCTCTGACAATGAGTGCTTCTGCTTTCTTCTTCATTTCAAGGATAAGATTCTCCATACCACTTGCTTTCTCAAGCTCTTTTTCAGGTACTGGAATATTGTATGTTTTGGAAGTAGTAGCACTCAGACTTACGGCAATCGTCATATCTGTATCATCTGCAATAGTCGGTGCAATAGGAAGTGGATTAAGCACACCCCCATCTACAAGATAGCGATTGCCGATTTTTTTAGGTGTAAAGATCGTCGGAATGGCTATAGAAGCACGGATAGCTTCGATAACTTTACCTTTTTGCAACCAAACCTCTTTTTGCTTCAAGAGATTAGTCGCTACAGCAGTAAACGCTATAGGAAGCTCTTCTATCAATACATCACCAATCATCTCCTCTATAACATGAAAGATCTTATCTCCCTGAATGATCCCCTTTCCCGTAAAGGAAAAGTCAACCAGTTTCGCCACATCCAGAAAGTCAAGTTCCAAAACCCATTCTTTATAGGCATCCAGCTTTCCGCATGCATAGAGTCCACCAATGAGTGCCCCCATGGATGAACCTGAGATAGATTTTATCTCATAGTCCTGTGCCAGAAGTGCTTCGATAACACCGATGTGTGCATAACCTCTTGCACCTCCACTTCCCAGTACCAGAGAGAGCATTTTTTTCTTTTGCTTCATTTTCACTCTCCTTTATTTTATATTATACATTAGAACAACTTCCCTATCTTTCTTAAAAAATATTACATATATTACTCTTTGATCTTTCCTTCATACCACTTTCTCAGCCATCTATCCAGAGGGTTGATCATTTTATATATAGCCGGTACAACCAGCAGTGTCAAGACCATAGAACTGAGCAACCCCCCGATAATTGCGATTGCCATCGGTGCTTTGGTTTCACTTCCAAGAGAGTGGCTCAGTGCCAACGGAAGCATAGCAAATATCATTGCAATTGTCGTCATCAAAATAGGTCTGAGTCTCTTTTCTCCCGCTTCCAGTAATGCAGCATTGGCATCTTTTCCTCTTGCCACAGCTTCATTGGCAAAGTCCACCAAGAGGACAGCATTCTTGCCGACCATCCCCATAAGCAACATAAAGCCAATCATAACAAATAGAGAAAAATGCTGACCCGTCAAAAAGAGGGCGAGCATTACACCAATGATACTCAGAGGCAATGCCATCATAATAATAATCGGCTGAATAAGAGATTCATAGAGAATAGCAAGAATGATGAACATCAGGATCACGGAGAGTCCCAGTGCTGCACCGAAAGCTCTATTTGTCTTGACCATCTCTTCGGCAAATCCAGTAAATTTATAACTCACACTCGGTGGTAACAGTTTATCGATACCTGCTTTGGTGTAGTTAACTGCTCCACCAAGATCGAGACCGAACAGATCGGAATAAATTGTCACCTGACGCTGCCTGTCATAGTGGTAGATAGCTGCGATTGATTTGGTCTTGACAAAATTGACCAGACCATCCAGATAGATCAGTTTGTTATTTGCTGCCCTAAGCTGTATCATTTTAAGATCTTCAAGACTTACTCTATGGGCATCATCAAAACGCAGTGTAATGTTATACTGTTTTCCTTTTTCTTCAAAATAGGATATTTCCAGATCACTTGAAAAAGCAATAGCAATCGCCTGTGCAATTTGAGACGAGGAGATACCAAGACGGTTGGCATTCTCTCTTAAAATATTGATATCTATTTGAGGTTTACCCTCATCCATATTGGTATCAATATCTACAAAGCCTTTTTTCTTGGCAAGATAAGCCACTAATTTCTTTTTTGTCACTTCAAGATCTTTAAATGAATCAGATTTCAATACAATCTGGTATGGCACAGATACTCCTGCTCCCTTAATATTTGGAATAGCTGCAGCCGTAATGAACATCTTTTTTTGATAAGGTTTAAGCTTGTCTCTAAAGTTCTGAATAATCTGTTCCTGACCAATACTTCTTTTATTTTTAGGTGTCAGTTTGACATACATAAGTGCCTTGTTTTTTTCTTTGACTGAGTTATACCCAACACTTAGCGTAGTAAAGAGAACATTTTTGTCTTTTCTGACCATATTTTCAATAGCTTTGGATTCCTGAATCATCTCCGCAAGAGAAATACCAGGGTGTGCACGCAGTTTGATCTCAAACTCTGCCTTATCTTCTTTGGGAATAAAATCCATACCGATCTTTGGAAAAAGACTTAATGAACCGATAAAAACTGCCAATATAAGAATAAGCGTGATCGCTTTAAATCGAAGCACAAATTTCAAAGTCACATCATATATCTTTTCAAGTACTTTAAAGAATGGCTCAGTAACATTATAAAACCAACTCTCTGTCTTATGTAATACTCTGGCGCTCAAACTAGGCATGAATGTCATTGCAACCGTATAGGAGATCACTACAGCAAATCCGACAGTCATTGCAAAGGATTCAAAGAATTTTCCGACAATACCACTCATATTCGATACAGGGATAAACACGGCAAGAAGCATTGCAGAGATAGCTAAGATAGCAAAAGCCATCTCTTTTACCCCTTCAACTGCTGCTTTAAACTTACCCATACCCGCTTCCATTTTCTTATAAATATTTTCCAGAACAACAATGGCATCATCGATGATGATCCCTATAGCGAGTGTTAATCCTATCAGTGTCATTTTGTTAAGATTAAATCCCATAAAGTTCATCAATGCGATCGTCCCCATAATCGAGATAGGAATGGAGAGCGCAGAAACAACAGTGATAGTAACGTTACGTAAGAATAGAAAAATAATAATCACTGCCAAAAATGCCCCGTAGATCAAGTCAAATTCCACATCTTTGAGTGAGTGTATAATAAAGGGGGTCGTATCCTGAAGGATTTCCACACCATACTTCTCTCCTGCCATTTTCTGAAGTCCTGGAACTGCCTCTTTGACACGTTTGACGATATCAAGCGTATTGGTTCCGGAAATCTTCTGTACCTCAAGCATTACACCTGGAATCCCATTATAGGACGCATAACTGTCAGGATCACTGAGTGTATCTTCTACTTTTGCAACATCTTTAAGCCGTATATCATCTTTAATAATAATATTCCTAAGCTCTTCCACACTCTGTGCATCTGCCTTGGTTTTAAGAATGAACTCTTTAGTCCCTGTAATAAGCTTCCCTCCACCAATCTTTACATTTTCATGCTTGACAATAGTATTCAATTCCCTAACAGTGATACCATACTTGTTCAACATCCTGATATCAGGTAATATTTTGATCTCTCTGTCACGATACCCGATGATGTTAATAGCACCTACACCATTGATCTTCTGCAACGAGGGTTTGACTTTTTCATCAGCAAAGAGCATCAGGTTCTTCAGTTTATCTTTTTTTGCGGTTAAAAAAACATTGACTACCGGTGCACCGCCAATATCAAGTTTACTTACCAACGGGGTTTTTGCATCTTTGGGGAGGACAACAGCAGAGACTTTGTCACGTACATCGTTGGTTGCTTCATTGATATCACGTTCCAAAAAGAACTTAACCATCACCACCGAAGCACCTTCTGAACTGGTAGATGTAATGGCATCCACTCCACCGATACGTGAGATTGCCTCTTCTATCTTGTCTGTAACCTGAGACTCTACTGTACTTGCTTCTGCTCCGGGATAAATAGTCTTGATGGTGACTATCGGAAAATCAACATTTGGATAAAGCGCTGCTGGCATACTTTTGAAGCTCAACCATCCGAAAATCACCAAAGTAAAGACATACATCAGTGTCGCAATAGGTCTGTTTATAGCTAATTTATACATCTTCCTGTCCTACTTTGTATCAGGGAGAAGAATAGTACCATTCCCAAACAATCCGGGAGTAAAGCCCTTGGCTTTCACTTCCGCTTTTATCTTTCTGTTTCCACTGTTTGCAAAAGGATAGATTTTTGAAAGAGTACCTCTGTATTTTGTATTGTCACCATCTATACTATAGTTGAATGTCTGACCAACTTTAAGCACTTTCCAATACTTTTGATCAATCTCCAATACCAGTTTTCTCTTCTTTATACTTTGTACTCTCATGACTGTACGGATCATAGCACCGGAGACAGCATCTCCTGTCTCAAGATTTTTTTCGTAGATAACCCCGTCAAATGGTGCTTTAAGCTGTGTTTTGTCAAGGAGTGCCTGCTGGTATGCAAACTGTGCTTTGGCATTTTCATATCTGAATATATAACTATCGAATTTCGAAGCATCCACAAGTTTTTTAACTTTTACCTGTCTTTCATACTCTTTACGTGCATACTTAAGAGCAATAGTTGCAATATCCAGCGCAGCCTTGAGGTCGTCATTATTCAACTCTGCAAGGATATCTCCTTTTTTAACTATAGATGCCACATCCACATTTACCTTTTCTACTGTTCCACTGGAAACAAAAGCCAAGTCAGCATGCTGTGCAGCCTCTACATTAAATGTTGCATAAATTTCTTCTGCCTGAAGGCTCAATACCAATAGCATTATACACCATAATATTCTTCTCATTTGATAAACTCCTTAGGATCTTTCCCTGCATAATAGTAATAGATCGACTTCTTCACTTCGTAGTCATATACTGTCTCTTTATAGCTTGCTTTGGCAAGTGTCATCTGTGTCAAAGCATCAAGATAGGCAATATCATCGACCAATCCTGCTTCAAATTTCTGCTTCAAAACTTTATAAGTGCTTGTGGCTGCTTTGAGTGCAGATTTGGCACTTTTGATCTTCTCTTTTGTTGTATTCAAACCTTTTTTTGCCAATTTAAAGTTCATCTTCTGTTCTTTCTTTGCCTGAGCTATCCGTGAAACCAGCGCCAATCTCCTGTATTTCACTGCTTCACTCTCTTTAGCCATTTTTCCATGATCAAAAATACGCATATTAATAGAAATTTCTACTTTGTTCTGATGATTCATCAAAAAGCTATCAGCTCCAACGCCAGGTATAGAGACCAGATCATTAAAATGTGATCTGTGATATGTATCGGACAAATTAACCTGTGGTAAATAGCCCGCATCTATCGCTTTTGCATTTTCATCTATGCTATGGGCATTTGCCTGAAGTATCTTGATATTTTCAAACCATTCAAAATGTACGTTTCCGGGTTCCATAAAATAATTACGTCTCAAATATTTGGCTGAGAGTCCACTGATCAGCTTAAGATTCTCTTCACTGCTTTCAACAGCCAATGTTGTATTTTCAATCATATATTGGTTATTGTCATAGGCTGACTGAAGCTTGTCAACTTCTTCCTGTGTTGCCAATCCTGTCAGTTTAAATTTCTTAATACGCACTATTTGTGCTTTAAGTTCTTCAGAACGTACCTTTAAAGCCTTCAATGTAGCAGCGTATTGCTTAGCAGCATAATAGTAACGTACGATCCGCAGTGTCATACTCTTTTCAAAAGCAGTTTTTTCAAACAGTGAAGCTTCATGCTCAAACCCTTTGCCACGTAAAACAGCTTCTTTCCTGCCGCCATCATAAAGATTCAACTTTGCAGAAATAAATACATTGCCTGTCCTACCCGGACTTACCACATACTTAGGGGACTGAAAACTATAATCAGCTCCAACATCAACCGTCGGCCAATAAGCGCTCTTTACTGCTTCTATCTCTTTTTCTTTTGATTGTATGTTAAGTACTTTCTCTTTCATTAACCCATTGTTTTTTTGGGCATGGATAATCAATGTTTTTAAACTGTAACTCTGTGCAAAAAGAAAAAACGGCACAAAAAAAACAAATACTATTCTTCTCATCATTGTCCCTTTACAGAGAGAAGTTCAAAAAGCGTGTTGATATACTTATTTAACTCCTCTTTTAGATCTACTATACTGTGTGTTGTCTCAGATGCAATAAACATCCCCTTTGCTGTAGCAAAGATCCCTTTGGCCATTTTTGTTGCCTCCGGAGCAATTTCATTATTTTCAACACCCTCTTCTATCAGTTTTTCAAACCAGAGATAATAAGCATCAAAACATTCTGTTTGAAATACCATCATCTCTTTGTGCGAATGCAAGAGAGATATACCTGTAAACATCTTATATAATACTCTAAGATCAGCACTCTCTTTGTCATAAAAAAATCCGGAAAATATTTTGATCTTCTCTTTGGTATTTTCTGCATTTTCAAGTTGCTTTTCTATCTTGATATTATGCTCACGCATTAAAATACTCACCAACTCAAAAAGAAGTTCATCTTTACTTTTAAAATACTCATAAAAAGTACCTTTACCTATCCCTGCTGTTTGGGCTATTTTGGAGATAGTCGGTTCCTGCATTCCACCTTTGATAATAAGATCTTTACAGGCTAGCGCAATATCTCTTTTCTTTTGTGTCTTATCTACAATAATCGCCATATTCTCCCTTTTAATTAGAGGTTTATTAAATGACCGACCGTCAGTCAATTAAAGTATAGCAAAAAAAAACTTACCCGTCAAGAAGGGATCAAAAATTCTTAATACCTTCCGCAATATCTTTTTCCAATCTGCCGAATGCACTATCCATCGCAGATACAATGCTTGAAGCATCTCGTTTTGTTGGTACTGTTGTACTAAAGAGTCTGGCTTTACGTTTGTGGGTATGCATATTCTCCACTTCCCAGTCGGCATCAAGATAAACCCTCTCCCCTTGAGCGATGAAACGGGTAATCTGTACTTTTACTTTTACCGTAGGTTGTCTTTCTACACCCCATGGATAGGCATAGACATTTGGCTGATTGAACTTTTTTTGCAAAAACCCTATAAGTCTTTGTGTCAGCCCTGCATCCAAGTCTTCTGCCCATACCGCGCCGTCTAAAAAAGTGATCTGGCTTGAAGTCTTGGCAACGGCAATTTCACGTTTGAAAAGATACTTGGGGACAATAACCTTCTCTACCCCGATCACTCTATGTTTTTGTGCATAATGGTGCAGAGGTTGTGAAGCTGTAGACAGTACATAATAGTTGTTGCTTGACACACAACCGCCTAAAATGAGCAATAGAGGCAAAAGCCATGATTTTTTTAACATTAGTGGTCTCCAAATATGAGTGAGTTTGGTTTACGGTTTAGCATTTCCAGAAACTGCTGCATCTCTTTGGATGTCTCAGTAACGATTTTGAGTGTCTGTGAAAGCTGCTTGGTGATCAGCGAATTACTGTCATACCCTTTGACTACTTTTTTGGTTGTCTGAAGTGTTCTGGTCAACTCTTTTAACATTCTGTTCACCTCATCAGGCATAGCTGAAAACGATCTTTTATTCGTCATTTTATTGAGGTTGGCTACAGTTTTTTTCAGATCAATCAGTACAGCATTGGCATTGGCTACAGGTTTGGCACTCTCATCGACTACTTTGTTCAGTGATGCCAAAAGCTTTTCAAGAGGAAGCCTGTTGATCTTGTCCAGTATTTTCGTTGCACTTGCCATGATGTTTCCGGAACTGTACCCCACCGTCGGCAAAGATGCATACCTGCCCTCTTTGGTGATTACTCCGGTAGTATCATTACGGTCAAACACAAGATCCACATAGAGCATACCGGTAATAATATCTGTCGGTACTATCTGTGCACGCAGTCCCTCTTTGACTGCCTGATAGAGATTCTCCTCTCCTGTGTGCTGTGTGTCATTTTTGTCTTTAAACACAGAGGTATCTATGTCAACCAGTACTTTACCTCTCATTTTATGGGTAGATCTTTCATAGGAGAGTGAGATCTTTTTCACTTTTCCTACCTCAAACCCCTCATACCGTACTGCTGCATTCTCTTTGAGTTTAGCAAGGGAACCCTCTGTATGCAACATAAATGTTTTAATATATTTTCCCCCATACCCTACTTTTTTTCCTTCGATGATATTTTTATTTTTATAGAGTTCAAAAACAAAGCTGTTGGGAACAGTGCGTTTACTCTCTTTCCCTGTCGTTGAAAATTCAATGGCACCCTGGATCAAGTCTGTCACCGGTGCTACAGTAATGTCAAGATTACCGTTTTGCAATCCTGCATCCAAGGTACTCCTCACCCAGAACTTTGAATCAGTATGTATGTAAGGTACATAACGTTTATCAATAAATACAATGACATCCACAGAGGCATCATCCAGTGCCAATACGACATATTCAACCTGTCCGACCTTTACATTTTTCAAATAGATAGGGGTACCCACTTTCACTGAACTGTCACCTCTTGGGGTATTGAGTACAAAATACTCACCTCCTCCGATATTACGGTAGGCATGATCCAGTCCTGCAAAATTCTCTTTATAGTTGCCGTTCTTTTGTGCAAACATGTTGATGTAGGTACCTGAGATAAGTGTATCCAGTCCACTGATCCCGGAAACACCGACTTCGGGTTTGACTATCCAGAATTTACTGTTTTCATTCAAATAGGGAGTGACGCTTCTGTCCATCCGTGCAACAACAACAACCCCTTCACCATTTTCCTGCAACTCAATTTTATTGATCACACCAACGGGTACATCTCTGTATTTAATATGACTTTGACCTGCCTGCAGTCCTTCATTCTTGGGAAAAGTGATCCTGATCTGGGGTCCCAACTCAGAGTAATATTGATATGCCAGCCATCCTGCGATAAGCAGTGCAATGAACGGAACGATCCATATAGAAGTAATAAAATTAAATTTGGTTGATTCTTCTATTTCCGGTATTTCTTGAGACATCTTATCTGTTTTCCTTTATGAGTCGCGTATCAAAGGCATGTGCCGCCAACAGTGTAAAAAAGACCGAGAGGGCAAAAGCAGTGGCTGCCGTACCTGCAACGATCTCGATATTTGCCAAATGTATCAATGCTGCCAATATAGCCACAACAAAAACATCTATCATTGACCACGGACCTGCCACTTCTGTCATATAGTAAAGTTTATGTTTATTGACTTTCCTGTCTTTTCCTATAGGGTATTTTACACTAATTAACAGATAAAACAAGATAAGGAATTTTAACACCGGTATAACTATAGATGCAAAAAAGATGATCGCCGCTATAGGGTAGGATCCGTGTTCCCACAGCATAATCACACCACCAAGTATCGTACTGCCCTGGGTTGCTCCAAATTTTTTGGTAATAAGCATCGGATAAAGATTCGCCGGAATATAGGCAATGATCGCTGTGATCAGGTATGCCCAGCTCTTCTCTGTTTGAAACGTCCGGTGTTTGTAAATATGTGATCCGCATCTGCGACATACATTCTCTTTACCCTTGTCTATATTCACTGCTTCACAGACAGGGCAGCGCAGCAGTTCATCTTCTTTGACTTCTATCATTTGTTTTTCTCTTTTAGAAATATTCTTTTTCTCAGCATCCAAATTTCAGAGATATGTATTGTTTTTGTTATATAAAGATCAAACAGTACAAAGAAGATCAATGCCCAAAAAGCGATCCCCATATGTATCTGTGCATATCCTATAAGCTTTACCAGTGCCACCAGTATACTGATAAGAAAAATATCACTCATGCTCCATGGAGTGATGTGTGAAAGCAGGATCAACAGCTCCTTACTCAAATTCTCTCCTGTTTTCAGTTTTAAAAGTAAAAAAAGAAATATATAGATAAAAAATGTCATCAAGGGGAAAATAAAGATCAGAAATGCACACAGTAATCCTACAATATAAAATCCGTTATCAAAAAGACTCACAAAGGTCTTGGGTATCGTAATGAACTGTTCATGTCCCAGTATTTCTATCTTGACCAGAGGGAAGAAATTTGCCAATGCAAAAAAGATCAATGCTGCAATACTCAATGCCAAACCATGTTCTGCAAGTCTACTGTCATATCTGTAGAGCACGGTCTTGCATTCCCGGCAGCATGCCTTTGAACCATCCTGTATAGTGATCTCTTTATGGAGCGTATGACACTTATGGCAGATGACCAGATCATCTAACGCATCTTCATTTTCAAGTTTCATGGATATAATTATAGCTGAACCATCTGATAACTATAAGGACTATCATGCGTATTCTATCTATCGGCAAAACAGTGTATCATGACAAACTGGATATCACTTCCATAGAAGAGTCCATGCTTGACAGCCATACGAATATTGAAGTGTATGACTATATCATCATTCATGGAGGTGACGGTACCATCAGAAGGGTTTTGATACATTTACATAAGCTGGATGCACTTCCAGTGTTCATTCTGAATCCTACAGGTTCTTTCAACGTAGTAGCCAAAGTACATCAGGTACCTGCATTGGAAGAGGTATTGAATCAGCTTGCCAAAGGCGAAGTACCCCCTACACGATCCCAATCTATCTACAGACTGAATGATGATGTATTTCTTTTTTCAGCCGGAAACATGGGTGACCTGCATCATATATTTCTCTCTGAAACGCTGCGTTTCGGACTGTTGGAGAAAGGTATAGCCAAATATATACTGGCTCTGCTCTTTCTCTTTCCTGTGCATCTTGTTATGACACCTTTCATGTTGATAAGCAAAAGAAAGTTTTTTATTTTCACACCGATGGGTATGATCAAAAAATTCGGCAGTTTTTACGGAGAAGTCAAGAAAATGCAGATCGATCTCAAAAACGGACATAACCTTATTGAACTTGATGGAGATATTGTTATCATTCAGGAAAATATATTACATATTGAACCGGTCAGTCAGATAAAAATCCTGACAAAAACCACATTGGGTAATACATAGGTAATGCAAAGTGAGTATGATTTATGAAAAAAATGATATCTTTTAGATTATATAATTCTGTAATGGAGAGACCACATGGATAGATCGCTCCATTTTTTACTGCTTGGTATACTTTTTTCAAGCCTGCTGCCTGCTCAAAGTTTTGATGATCCTTCAGATCCAGGCAGTATCTCCTTTTTCTTTCTTTTTTTCTTTCTGATCCTCATATTTTTACTTTATAAAGCAGTCTCATTCTACCGATCTCAAAAAGAGAAGCATTCTCATTTGGAAGTAGATCATACTTCTGAAGCAACTCTGCCGGATAGAGATCAAGAAGCAGAGGTTGATGCCAAAGAACTGATCGATTTTCTCAAAACAAATACAGAACACAATGAAATACGTAACAGAATCTTCAGAGTACAGGATCTTCTGGATGAGATCCATAAACTTGTTTTGCCGGCCATTGAAAAAAACCATATTGAGTTTATTTATGATATTGACTACAATGTCCCCATTGAACTGGTCGGTGACTCTTTAGTTCTTCAACAAGTCCTCTATAACCTTCTTTCGCATGCATTGACATGTCCGGATGCATGTAATGTACTTGTAAAATTCCGGAAAAAAGGACAGGAAGAGACAGAAAAGCTTATCATTGAGATACTCAGTACAACAGCTTCTGTAGATCATGATACATTGGATTTCCCTGAGACCCAAAAGCTGGTTGAACAGATGCAGGGAGAACTCTTTGTTGAGAATAGAGAACAGATGGGTACCCTCTATCGTATTGCACTGCCATTTCTCCATAATGAATTTTATCAGGAAGCATATTATTCTCTTCCTCAGACTGTCGCAGGCAAAAAAATCCTACTGATCGAAGATAACCTCTATACAAAAAATATCATCAGTGATATGTTCAAATTTTTCGGCTTGGCAATCATTGTAAAACAGTATAAGCAACTCTCTGAAATACAGGATTTTGATACGTATGATATGATCATTTTAGATGTAAGAAGACTTACCCCTGTGCTAATACGGCATTTGGAAGAGATCAAAGCAAACAAAAAAGTAAAGCTGATCTCTCTTGAAACCCTTACCAATCAGCCGAGCAGACGTACCAAACCCCATACATTCATAGATAAATGTCTCTATAAACCCTTAACCCAGGGGATGGTCCATGAACTTCTTTATGAAATGTATGTGCTTCAGCCCAATGAACATTTTGTCATAGATGAAGGTGACACTGCCCAGGAGATACAGCCTAAGAGAAGCGGTGAGATCGTATTTATTGAAGAGACAGCCAATATCGCACGGGAAGATTTTCAGGATTTTGACAATACACATGTTCTCGTGGTAGAAGACAACAAAATAAACCAGAAGATCCTGCAAAGTGTTCTTGAAATATCCAAAATTAACTTAACTGTTGCCAATCACGGACTTGAAGCATTGAACTACCTTGAGAAAGATAACACTATCGATATGGTACTCATGGATATCAATATGCCGATCATGGATGGTTATCAGGCAACCAAGAAGATCCGTGAAAATGATCTGTTTGCTTCTTTGCCTATCGTTGTTATCAGCGCTTTGGATCTTCGGGATGAAATAGAAAAGATGTATCTTGCGGGTGCAGATGCCCACCTGACAAAACCTTTTAAGATAGGACAGCTCTATAGTGCATTTAAAATGTTTTTAAATCATAACAATACAGAAACGGCAGATGATACCGATATACAGACTGTACATTTCACTGAAGACAAAAATATTCTGGATATTGACAAAGGCATTGCCTCCGCACAGAATGTACTGAGCTACAGAGATGTTCTGAGAGAAACACTGGTCATGCTCAAACATACCGACGAGACAGTGAAAGAGATGATCATTAAAAAAGAATTCAATGCTCTTTATGAGTATTGTGTCAGTACAGTAAAGGACAGTGCACATATCGGTGCAGTCAGTTTGAACAATATACTCAATGAGATGATCATCCTTATCCAAAACAAAGAAGAGGAGTTGTTAAAGACATACATTGTACTTTACCGGGAAGAGTGGCTGAAGACAAAACGCAATATTGAGCTTTATTTAAAAAGTGTTAAGGCGTTTTAACAGCTTTTGGTCTCTTCATAATACCCAACAACCCTCTTATCTACATGTATCACCCTGCGTAGATACTGAGTCAGATCACCTCTGTTAAAGTCTATTTTGAGCCGTTTTGGATCTATCGCACGGGAAATAGCTACGTAAAACTGGCTGGAGGCAAAAATATTGTCCACATTGCAGACCAGATTATCTATGCTCATGCCCTGGCTTTTGTGTATGGTCACAGCATAGGCTAGCTTGAGGGGGAACTGGGAGAGAGTAGCCAAAGAGATACTCTCTATGGTACCATCTTCTTTTACATGCATATCGAGCAAGTCAAAATCATGTCTTTCCACACGTACATACTCCTCCTCTTTCTCAACGATGAGATGATCTTCTTCTATTTTGCGAAGTATACCCCTCTCTCCATTGACAAACTTCCCCCATTTATTCACGGTAAAGAGGATAGGAACCCCCTCTTTAAGTGTAAGCTGCTCCGTAATAGGCAGCATACTTTTCCAGCCTGAAAGTTTCTTCTCATGGACATTTCCAAACATCTCTATATTGGCAAAGAGGATGGTCTCTTCGGTCTCCAGCTCATTAAGTTTGGCTCTGTTGGTCTGATCCACTTCCAAATTACGCCCAAAAAGGTAGGTAGGGTCTTTTTCCAAAGCTTCATTGTTCCAGAGTCTGCTCATATAGGCGATAACCTCTTCATCACACAGCCCTTTGCGTACTTTGGAGAGGATATGGGTAAATTCAGCATCCTGTGTCCGCTTCATTTCAGTCAGTTCTATGACCATGAGATCAAACCGCTCCCAAGCCATACTCTCAAAAGCATAGAGTTTCTCTCCAAAGACATCTGCTCTGCTGTTTTGTTTCTGCACAGGCGGCAGTTGAAAAAAATCTCCCACAAAAAGCAATTTTCCAAGATAGCCGTAATGATTGAGCCTGTAAGCGATCATATCAAGCAGATCAGAGCTTACCATACTTATCTCATCGATGATAATAAGATCGGTAGCTTTGAGTGCTTTTTTTAGGTCAGCCAGTCTTTTCTTTGCACGCTTGTCACTGGCTGTCAGCTCCTCGAAACTCGAAGCGATCCCAAAGACAAAAAAACTGTGTACTGTAAAACCACCAATGTTCACAGCACTTACTCCGGTTGAGCCAAGCGATACTACCTGTTTGCCCTGTTTACGATACTCCAAGATCACTTCATTGGTGATATAACTCTTCCCTACTCCTGCACCACCTGTCAAAAAGACATTGGAGTGCTTCAGTCCTTCCAGGACATCAACCCTATCTGCCAAAACCAGCCCTGTCTACAAGCCCTCTTTGACAACGGCTGTGTATCTGTTTTCCGTTTTTAAGCATTTGAGAAAGGGTGTTACCGCTTCCAAGATGCATCCAGAGTTCAGTGATAAGTCCATTCCTGCATTGCAGTGCCACTCTTTTCCCGCTACCTGTACCGAAACTGCTGTCAAATTGATCTCTTATCTGTTTGAGAGTAACTCTTTTACCTATATTCTTTACAAAAAAATCATTCACTTTGGAAGCATTTATCTGATCGGTAAAATCTATAGCATTTTTGTAATACTGCTCTGCATCTGTGCCGTAACAGGAACCATGCTTATACCACTCATGTTTATGAAGGTTTGAAGCAAATCCCGGCATCACTCTGGAGAGTCTCTCTTTTGTTTCCCTGCTTAATTTAAGTTCAGGCATTTTATTCCATCGTTTGTACCGGTCCATAGTAATATATTTTCTCTCTACATGACAATAGGTTTTGTTCTTAGGTTGCGGCCAGAGTCCGTGCAGTACAAAATGTTTTTCATAATATTTAGGTTTCAGTATGGACAGAAGTCTTCTTTTACACCCTTTTTTATAGCGGTGTGTCTCACAAAAAGCATTGTGCCAACTCAAGGCAAGAATATTATTTTGTGAAATTTTTTTATTATTATATTTTTTACTATTAATATTTTCATATTTTTTAGCATTACACGTAATATCAATTCTCTTTAAGGCATTATCTATCTCATCTTCAATACGTACAACACTGCTTGCCACCGGTGAAACATTGGCACCACTGCTTTTAGAAAAACAGGTATCATTCACCCATCTTTGTGCAGGCTGTTCTCCACTGATGAGGATAAGATCCTGTCCTTTATGGTGTTTAAGTATCGTATATTTTTTAGTAATATCCAACACCACATGATGGGTGTTTCTGGTATGCTTCATATTATTGAAGGCTTCACATTCCTGAGTGGGAACGGCAGTCGATTTTGCCGATAGAAACAAAGTAAGCAGTAAAGATAGAAACCAGACTCTTGTCATATATATTCCTTAAATAAAATAAAAGGATATTATACTGTAATAAGATTATCTGTTTCTATCTCTTTTCCTGTTCTATTCAAAATAGGATAATAATTTCTCTTTATTCGTTTTGACGAGATCAGAAGTAATATTTTTTTTCAAGATCGCTTTCGTATCGGAAGAGAGTAACTCCATCAGTTGTGCATTCAATTCCTGAGGGAATGCCAGAAAAAGCTGTTTAGGTTTCTCTTTCGCTATTATGGCATTGATATCATTGGCAACATCTTCAACAGAACGTCTTTTACGCTCATTCTCAAGATTATGCTCTTCTCCTATAGAGTTTCCGAACCTCCCTGCACTGTCACTCACTACCTCCTCTACCTTTTTATGTGCATCTATATAATCCATAGCATGATGTAGTCCAAGTGCATAGGAGACCTTCAAGTCATTCCCTACTATCGCTTCATGTTTTTGAACATGATACTCTTTTAACTCACCTAAATTGGCAACAATAACCATTGTATTATCAAGCTTCATTATAAACTCCTTTTTTTTCATCATAGCACATCTTGGAAAATGGATGATAAACAGAGTATGTTGTATGCTCTTAACGCTTATTTTGCTATGATATACACATGATTTTCAATACCTTGGATACTTTACCTAAAACAGTTGGCAAAAAACATAAAACCCCCTGTACACACAGACGCAGACGCTCAAACATGATGCTCAATCCCCTCAACCTCAAACATCTCAACCACATGGATGAGAATAGTGCTGACATGATTACACTCAATCTCGAAGATGCTATTGCTCCAAGTCGTAAAAAAGAGGCTTTACACAATATTGCACTTTTTCTCTCCCATATGGAATATTCAGATAGCTTTATAGTCGTACGTACGAACCCTTTCAATAACGGTGGTGCTGAGGAGATAACTTTTTTGAATGATTTTAGTTTTGATGCTATCCGTATAGCCAAAGTAAGATCACAAACTGAGATCACACAAGCCCTTACCCTGCTCTCAGAAGAAAAAGAGCTGCATATCTCACTGGAAACAAAAGAGGCTTTTGAAAACCTGTGTCAGCTTCGTATCGATGAACGACTCACTACTGCCAATTTGGGTATACTCGATCTGCTTACCTCTTTAAATCTGCCTCAGTCCATAGTCACACTTAATAATCCTACCATAGACTATATTCTCTCCAAATTTTTAGTGGATGCAAAAACAGCAGGCATCCATCCTGTTGGCTTTATGTTCCAGGAGTACAATGATACTGAGACTTTCAAAGCATGGTGCGAACATGAAAGAAATATGGGTTTTGAAAGTAAAGCATGTATGGGTCCTAAGCAGGTAGAGATAGCAAATTCCATTTTTAGTATTAATAAATATGAAATAGAGAGAGCCAAGCATATCAAAGCTGTTTTTGAAGCCAATGCAAAACAGAATATCAATGGATTTATGGATAAAAAACATGGTTTTATAGATGAGCCTATCTATCGGGACAGCCTATTGATACTAAATAATATACAGGAATAGATATTGAAACTTTTCAAACTGTTTTTAGTCACTGCACTAATACCGTTCATTCTCACAGCAAATGAAGACAGACCACCCGTCTCCTATAACTACCTTTCCAAAACAAACGTACAACACTTCATAGCTATGATGCACAGATGGTACGGCTTTGACAGGAACTATCTAAAACGTGTATTCAAGCAGGCAAAACTCGATCGTGATACATTGGCACGCTACACAGGAAAATTTAAAAAGAACACCACTGTGGGAAGCTGGGAACGGTTCAAACTGCATGTGGTCAACGAAACAACGTTCAAAGAAGCACGGGTATTTAAAAAACAGCACTATAAAACACTGAACAGGGCAGCACGTATGTATAAGGTCGATGCGGACTATATTGTTGGTTTCTTGGGTGTAGAGAGTCACTTTGGTACCTACACTGGAGATTATAATATCTTTGATGCACTCGCTACACTTGCATTTCATCCCAACCGTATGCAGAAGTTCTTTAAGAATGAACTCAAACATCTCTTTCTGTTTGCCAGAGAAAAAAATTACACTATTATCAAGTTGGAAGGTTCATTTGCCGGAGCTATGGGCTGTGTACAGCAAGTCCCTTCAGTGGCACGAAAATTCGGTTATGACTTTGACGGAGACGGGTCAAGCGTCTGGGACATTGAGGATTGCATCGGAAGTATCGCAAAATTCATGCATGAACACGGTTGGCAAAAGGGATTAGCTGCTGCCATACCTGCTTCTTATCAAGGCAGTAAACGCTTTAGAATGCTGCGAACCTCCCATAAGCGTATGCTTTCTTTACGCACTATTAAAAAAGCTGGTATCAAACCTTTATACCCATTCAGGCAGCAACGTGCCTATCTTGTAAAAACACATAATGCTACACATGATGATCTTTGGCTTGGAACAAAGAACTTCAGAGTGCTTACACGCTATAACAATTCAGCAAATTACGGTGTGGCTATTTATCTCATTGCACAGGCTCTTAAATAGATCAATCTGTAATCAACGGTACAAAAACAAACCCCGGGAACTCTTCTTTTTGTAACTTAGTGTTGGAAAATTTTGTAAATTTAAAAATGGAATTTTGTACAGGGATCACCAGAATGCCTCCTGTTTTCAACTGTTCAAAAAGCGCATAGGGTATTTCCTGGGCACTGGCAGAGACTAGGATTTTGTCAAATGTCTGACCAGGAATCCCAAGCTTTTCTCCTGCCTTTTGGATATGACAGCGCTCGGCAAAGAAGAACTGTTCAAGATTCTTTTTACCCTGCTCTATCAGATCATCTACTCTTTCCAGTCCTGTTACACTGCCCTCTTCTCCTACAATAGCACAGAGTAATGAGGTTGTCCAGCCCGATCCCGAACCGATATCAAGTACCTTATCTCCCTCTTTAATGGAAAGTTGTTCCAGCATAAATGCTACCGTTGAAGGTTGTGATATTGTCTGATCCTTCCCTATGGGAAGCGGTCTGTCAATATAGGTAAACTCAGAAAATGCTTCAGGCACAAAATACTTTCTATCTATTTTGTAGAATGCATCAATAATAGCAGGGGTATGCAGCGTACCTGCTATGATCATACTGTCAATAAGCTCTTGCATACTTTTCATGGATCACTTCCCAATAAATGCTGCACTCATGTAACCAACTACCTGGGACTTGTCTCCACTGGCATCTGCACTCGTACGGTAGTCAAGAAGTATAGACTCCAATCCTCTTTTTTTCGCTGCGATCAACATCGCTTCTACACCTATCTTACCGCAGGCTTCACACCCCTGATGCAACTCTGAAGCATCAAGATTCTTTACTGCATCCAGACAAATACTGTCTAACTTGTTTGCCTTTTCAATACTGTGATAATGACTCAGATCGGTACTGATCACCACTACAGTATCAGGATCATCCAACAGGTGATCTATGATATTTGCCAGGCTTTGAGGATTCTCATCTCCATAGACCATCTCTACAATAGAAGCATCTTTATCATATGTTTTGATGAACGGCATCTGTACTTCAGTACTATGCTCATGATGTGCCTCAGGTATAAATGTTAGTCCAAATTTCTCTTTAAGCTCTGTTACCAAAAATCTGTTTATGGGCAAAGTACCAAAAGGCGTTGCATAACTGTCATAGTCTGAAACGCTTGTACCCTTTAGGTACACCTTATGGCTGGGTCCTATGACCACTACACATTTCGCATGGCTATTTTTCAACAATCTCATCGCAACATTTGCAGTAAAAGCCGAATAGACATACCCTGCATGCGGCACGATGACTGCTCTTGGTCTAAGATGGAGTATAGCTTCACCCTGCAAATGCTCCTCTAATATTTGATTATAATGTTCTAACATTGCTTTTATTTCATTAGCATCAGACGGGTAGAACTGTCCGGCTACCGCTGTTTCTCTTGTACTCATGACCAAACTCCTTCAATCTCTCTCTTGCATTTTGGACAATGCCCATCTTCCAGTTTATTAACCGTCACTGAATAACCGGTACGGTCGATCAGCAACTCTCCACATTTAGGACAAAAGGTATCTCCATGCACAGGAACATTTCCCATATAAACATAGTAAAGTCCTGCTTTCTTACCGATTACACTGGCTCTTTTAAGGGTATCAATCCCTGTATATTCATGATCCTGCATTTTATAATCAGGATGAAAGGCACTTAGATGCCAAGGTACATGTCTGCCAAGATCATTGGCAATAAACTCTGCCATTTCTGTCAGGTCTTTATCACTATCATTCTCACCTTCGATGAGAAGTGTCGTCACTTCAACCCAGATTCCTTCAGCTACCATTCTTCTGAGTGTATCTTTGACTGCTTCAAGTCCACCTTTTAGGACTTTTTTATAGTAGTTATCATCCCAGCTTTTAAGGTCAATATTGGCAGCATCCAGCCAGTTTGGCATATCTTTGATGATCTCAGGAGTTTCAAAACCGTTACTGACAAAGATGTTTTTGAGTCCTTTCTCTCTGGCGATCACCCCGATATCTTTTGCATACGGATAAAAGATGGTCGGCTCATTATAGGTATAGGCAATAGACTGACACCCATGTTCCAATGCCATATTTACCATCTGTTGAGGACTTACTTCTATCTCCATATTAACCTTTGTCTCTTGGGAGATATCCCAATTTTGGCAGAATGGACATTTAAAATTACATCCCACCGTTCCAAAGGAGAGAGCCTTGCTGCCCGGTAGTAGATGATAAAGCGGTTTCTTCTCTACAGGATCAACATTCAATGCGATAGGATGACCATACACAAGATTTTTAAGTGCACCATTCTCATTTTTATTGACACCACATATACCTACCTGCCCTTCTTTCATCTGACAATAATGCCGACATAAAAGACATGTGATCTTCTCTTTACCTTCAACTTTTTTATAGCATTTCATTGTTTCATTATAAGTCATTATGACTCCTTCTTTGAATAACCCTTATACAGAGCAACTCAACTTTCCTTCATAATATCAAATAACAATAAAAAAGTCAAATGGATAAAATACTATCTCTGTTCACTGTTTTTTCTCAATTCTTTCAGTTTTTTCTGATATTCGTCTCCATCCCCATATAAAAGATACTCATCATAAAACGCATGTTTATATGCTACTTTTTTTGCATGCTTTATAGGACAGAAATAAAGTTCGGTTCTGCTGGCGATCATAGATGCATAGCACATTAATCCGTTGAAATAAGAGCAATAAATACAATTGAGTTTTTCAATGATATTCAGATATCCGAGATACTGACGGTCAAACACCACATAATCACTCCGTTTGGCAAATTCAAATTTGAAAACTCTCGATACAACCTGTTTATAAATAAAAAGCATACCATCTAAAAAAAGTGCAGGGATTATCATTGCATAAACAATAGGTGCACTAAGTAGATGGAAAAGAGGAATCTCACTAAACCAGACCAAAAGATTTTTCATATTTTTTCTTTGTCTGGCTAAAACATCCTTTTCAAATATGACATAACCGTTCCTGATCTCAAAATCAATATGTTTTTCCTGCTTTTCGATCTCTTCTCTTAATTTTTGTTTTTTCTCTTCTATCTCTTCTATCATCTCTTTTATTTTATTATTCATTGATGACTCCTTTATTATTATATACCCCCTATAAATAACCTAGACATCCACAATGGGTTTTGCAAATGTAAGATTGTGTAAGAAATTTACAAGTCCTTGCCTAGACAAAAGCCAGAAATGTTGTAAACGCCTGGTTGTTCAGAGGGTTCTACAGATATTATACAAATATTTCAGTAGAATAAAAAGATTTTATTTTTTAGGATGCTTGAATGTAGTTTGGTGCTGTTCTTTTTAAAGGCATACGTCCTGCTATAGCATTTTGTCTCTGCATATATATCTCAAAATCCTCTTCTCTCAATGGTTTAGAAAAATAAAATCCTTGGAAAATACCACAGCCGTGTTCCAGGAGGAATCTAAATTGTTCCCCGCTTTCTACACCCTCTGCAACAATACTCAGGTTATATATATTTGCCAGTGAAATAATAGTAGAAACCATCATTTTATCAGAGTCACTTTCACCTAAACGACTTACAAAGGCACGATCAATTTTTAACTCATCAATAGGTATTTCCCGTAAAAAATTCAATGATGAATATCCTGTACCGAAATCATCCATGGAAATAGAGATGCCCAAACGTTTGAGTTCATTAATGATTGAAACGATCTTATTAATATCTTCTGCCAAAAGTGTTTCGGTGACTTCAAAGACCAGTTTTTTACGTGCATTCTCATTCAAATATATATTACACAAGTGTTCTACCTGATAGACAAAAGAGCTGTGTAGAAACTGTCTGACACTGATGTTTATCGAAAACTGTTCTAACTCCAAGCTATTTTTTTCCCATTTTTTAAGTGTTTTAAATGCTTCCGAAAGAATATAATTCCCAAGATCAATGATCAAACCGGTTTTTTCAGCGATCATTATAAATTCCGAAGGGTTAATGAGTCCTAATTCCGAATTATTCCAACGCGCTAATACTTCACAACCTATGATCTTCTGATCCTGATCTACCTGAGGTTGGTAATGAAGTTCTATCTCATTGCTTTTTAATGCAAAATAGAGTCTTCTTTCTACTTCAAGATCATTATCAACCTTTTTAGCCAATATTTCATTAAAATCAATAATCCCGTCACGACCTTGTGCCTTAACTTCATACATAGCAATATCAGCTTCTTTAATGACCTGATTTGCTTTTAGATATTTATCCCCTATCTGCTTGATCCCTATACTGGCACTTATGTGCAAATGGTGATGATCAACAATATAGGTATCTTTAATCGCTACCAACAGTTTTTTTGAAAAGACATCTGCCTCTTTCATGCAATCGGAAAGATCATCAAATTCATAACTTGCCATCATGAATTCATCACCGCCTATACGTGCAATAAGATGCGTATCTTCACAAAATTTCTCTATACGTGTTGCAACCTCTATCAATAGTTTATCACCAATTTCATGTCCCAGAGAATCATTAATCGTTTTAAAATAGTCAAGGTCTATCAGTAGGATATATGCAAATTTTTTAGAAGAGATGATTGAATTTAGCATTTGCTCCAAGTAATCTGAAAAATAACGGCGATTAAACAGACCTGTTAAAGGGTCATGCTGTGCCTGATGATAAATTTGCTGCATAAGATGATAACTGTTGTTTGAAGTATGAAGCAATAATCCCAGAAATATTACCGAATATATTGCAAGGAAATATCCGTAGGCTTCCTGTATCATAGCAAAATACACGACCAGAGGATACATCAGTATCAGTAAAATCGGTACAAATATCTTCTTATCTGAGAAAAGAAATGTTGCTGCAATCACCGATGCACCCACCTGTATAAAGACGACAACATAATGAAGATTGTTTGTTGTCTCTTCTGCATAGAGAATAAAAAGAATCGTCCATAGACCGAATATGACATAGATGAACAATCGAACCTGCTGATACCAACTTTCCAATTGATCAATTTCGATACGTGTATATTTGAATCGTCGATAGAGACTCCATCCCCAAATAGAGGTCAAGACAATAAAACCATACCATATAAGTGCAGGCTTTGCAACATTATATATCATACTTAGTACAGTAAATCCAAAGCCTGTCAGCAGGGACCACCCTATTAATAATAGTATTTGTTTTTCTAAAAAATTATAAAATCTTTTTTTATTCATGATAAACAATTGTAGTTAAAAAATGTCAATAAAATGTCAAAAGCTACCATTATCATAAACTGATATAATATCTGATCACTAAAAAAAGGACGGCAAATGGAAATACGAGTCTATTATGAGGACTCCTTTTAGCGTCAAATTGGCGAAATATGCCCCATTCTTGGGCTTTCTTCTTTTCTCAAAAATAAATAAAAGTCATTTTAAGTGTAAAAATGGTCACCGTTTTGGTCACCAAAATATACTCCTCCCCTATCCAATATTGAGGGCTAAAAATGATAATTAAGCAAGTACCATCCAAAGGCTCTGGATCATTCTCTGGTTTGGCTGACTATATCAGAGATCTAAAACACGATGGAGCCAAAGTAGCAGATGATTATGTCAATGTTACAAATTGCCCTTTTTCAGACATTGAGAGTAACATCAAGCATATTGAAAATACACAGGCACTCAACCAAAGAGCCAAAAGCTCTAAAACGCTTCATGTAGTATTTTCTTTCCATCCTGGAGAAAAACCACCGTCAAAAGAGATCCTCCAAGAGATGGAGCATGAATACATGAAAGCTCTTGGAGTGGAAGATCATCATAGATTAAGTGTAGCTCATGGAAATACAGATAAATTCCATGTTCATATAGCCGTCTCACTTATCCACCCAGAAACGCTTAAAATCAATACTTTACGCCAGAGCAAAAGGAAGCTAAATGAAAAGGCTATAGA
>FPHD01000048.1_pt2 | contig 72007 bp, 79 predicted proteins | sample 1057311 | NCBI WGS metagenome assembly FPHD01 (sample SAMEA4473313, study PRJEB15554) | hydrothermal vent metagenome | biome: marine basaltic hydrothermal vent biome; feature: marine hydrothermal vent; material: water | place: Pacific Ocean | collected 2011-06-14/2011-07-23 | depth 1199 m | reverse complement strand
AATTGTCATCGCCTACATCATTGACGGTAAGGGAAATGCCATCTATAGTGATGGAACCTTTTGGGATAATATGAGCAATGTATTTTTTCTCTACAGTGATGATGAAATCTGTGGCATTTTCTCTTGGTGTGATTTGACTAACGGTACCTACACAATCTACATGTCCTTGGACGATATGTCCTTCAAACCGGTCATTCATTTGCATAGCAGGCTCTAGGTGTACTTCTCCTGTGATTTTACTCTCATCGATGATACTGCGTGTCTCATCTGCCAACTCCAAGTCAAAGCCATCTGAATGTACTTTAATGACAGTAAGACACACTCCATTGATGGCAATAGAATCTCCTAGTTTTGCTTTGTGTTTTGAAGCGATAGTAAGGATGTTGTTTTTATAACTTTTGACAGTGGCAATTTCACGAATAAGACCTGTAAACATATAGACTCTTTTTTTAGATATAATTCGCTTATTATAGCAAAATATACCAAGGGCAACCACAAGGGATGCCCCTACGGTGTGTATTAAATGTAGGGGTATCCCCTTGTGGGTACCCGATATGAGGTAAAAATGAATTATGATGTAATCGTTATCGGCGGTGGTCATGCAGGAATAGAAGCGTCTTTAGCTTCGGCACGTATGGGTGCAAAAACACTGCTTATTACCATACTGGCAGAACAGATAGGTGCGAGCTCTTGTAACCCTGCCATAGGTGGACTTGCAAAAGGGCACTTGGTACGTGAAGTCGATGCACTTGGTGGTGAGATGGGTCTGTGTACTGACAAAACGGGGATACAGTTTAGAATACTTAATGCTTCCAAAGGACCCGCAGTTAGAGGTAGCAGGGCACAGATAGATATGGATAAGTATCGTTTGTATATGCGTAATGTTGTACTCAACACTGAAAACCTAGATGTGAAACAGGAGATAGCAGATGGGCTTGTTGTAGAAGATGCTGTGATAAAGGGGGTAACAACACAACTTGGTAATATGTATATGGCTTCAAAAGTGATTATCACTGCAGGAACATTCCTCAATGGACTTATCCATATAGGAGATAAACAACAGACAGCAGGACGTCAGGGGGAGTTCGCCTCTGTAGAATTGGCAGAGTATTTAAAAACGTTAGGACTTGAAATCGGGCGACTTAAAACAGGTACCTGTGCGAGAATAGATGCCAAATCAGTAAATACCGGTATAATGGAAATACAACCTGGTGATACACCCCCATCACCATTCTCATTTCGTACCGATAAGAGCAGTTTTAACCCTAAGCAGTTACCATGCTATGTGACATATACCAATGAGACGACACATGAGATTATCGAGTCTAACTTTTATCGTGCGCCACTCTTCACCGGACAGATAGATGGAATGGGACCACGTTATTGTCCAAGTATTGAAGACAAGATTAACCGTTTTAGAGACAGACCAAGACATCAGATATTTGTAGAACCACAGACTTTTGATGAGACGGAATACTATATTAACGGTATGAGTACCTCTTTACCCATAGATGTGCAGTTAGAGATGATACGTTCTATAGAGGGGATGGAGAAGGCAAAGATCGTACGTTACGGATATGCCATAGAGTATGATTATATTCAGCCAACAGAGCTAAAACATACACTAGAGACCAAGAAGATCAAAGGGCTCTATACAGCAGGGCAGATAAATGGTACCACAGGCTATGAGGAAGCAGCGGCACAGGGGCTCATGGCGGGGATCAATGCTACGCTTTCTGTACAGGGTAAAGAGCCGCTTATTCTTAGACGCGATGAAGCCTATATTGGTGTGCTTATTGATGATCTTGTGACCAAAGGAACAAAAGAGCCTTACAGGATGTTTACAAGTCGTGCAGAGTATAGACTACTGTTACGCGAAGATAATGCAGATATGAGACTTTCTCGTTATGGAAAAGAGCTTGGACTTTTAGATGATGACTATATGGCAAAATTTGAAGCAAAAAAAGCAGCTTTAGATGAAGCATTGTCATTTTTATCTGAGAATTATGTGACACCAACCAAAGAGTTCTTGGCAAAACTGTCTGAAATAGGTGCAGTGAAAATCAATGAAAAAACACGTTGGATGGATGTGATAGGACGTGGGGACTTTAACCGTGAAAAACTCACTACCTTACTTCCTGATTTTGATAAATATGATGATGATATCATAGAGCAGATATTGGTTGAGGCGAAGTATTCTCGCTATATAGAAAAACAACAAGCACAGATTATGAATATGGATGAGATGCTTAAAGTTAAGATACCTGAGAATTTTGAATACCACAATATATCAGGGTTGAGTAATGAGATTAAAGAGAAACTTCAAAAAGCAACACCACCGACACTCTTTTCAGCTTCACAAATATCGGGAGTGACACCTGCAGCACTTGAGATCGTGCATGTGCATATCAAAATGAGACAAAAAGGTCAAAAATAATGCTCTACTACTATGCATATACAGGACACAAAATAGGACTTGATAGAGTTAAAAAAGCAGCATCTCTTATCAAAGAGCTTGAGAGTAACGGGATAGAGTGTAGACTATTGGTTAATGATTTTCGTGCGGGATTGGCTGCTAGAGAGTTCGGCATTGCTGATTCTATTACTATTGAAACAATACAGGATATTGATGCGATTGCACAAATGGGCAATAGTGTCATCATAGATTCTCCTGAAGATGACCATGGCAGGTTAGAGAAGTATTGTAATGAATTTCATGCAGTTTTTGTATGGAGACAGAGTGCAGAAGACAGAGTACGTTTTTCTGAGACTATATTAGATGGTGTGGCTGTAGATAAAGTCTATGAAGAGGCATCAAATACAGAAAAAGTAGAAAGAAAACTTTTTTTCCTCAATGATGCTGATTATGATAAAATCTTACTCAATCATGCCTCTTTGTTTACAGATAAAGGGCTGGAACTGCTGCTTGGTCACTACTTTTTTGTGAAATATGAAGATGATCTAGCCAGGATATTTAATATATTGCATGAATCTGAGGAATATATGGAGTTGATACAAAGTAGTCAAACGATCATCACCTCCTCTTTGCAAACGGCTTTTGAAGCCAAAATGAGTGGTGCGAATGTTTATTTTTTAAATCTGTTAAAAATAGACGAGACACAGTTACGCTATTTGGAATTTAATGGTATTGACGTGCTTCAAACCATTGAAGAGATCGATTTTAAACAAAATGGTATTGATACTTCTTTCAATCAATTGGAAAAAATAGTACAAGATATCCTTCAAAAACTAAATTAGGAGTAAAAAACTCCTAATTTTCACCCAGTAACAATTAACAATAAAGTAATCTTTTTTTGATATAGCTCAATCTTTTATAACTATAGTTGCTCTATAATAGGTGGTTAAAATTATTATAAAGGAAGGTTAGTATGGCTAAGAATACTAAAGGTCGTAGAGACTTTATGGGTATGGCTTTGGGTGGTTTTACTGCCCTGGGCGGTATTGGCGCACTCTATGCGATGAAACGTACTTGGGATCCATTGCCAAGTGTAAAAGCAGCTGGATTTACCACAATAGATCTAAAAGATGCACAGGACAATGTGCTTGTGACAGAAAAATGGAGAGGGAAACCGATCTTTATTTTGAAACAGTCTAAAGAGATGATGGCTAAAGTAAGTGATAAAGATAAAAAAAGATTGATCAATATTGGCGATTCTCATTATGTGGTATGTGTTGGACTTTGTACCCACTTAGGTTGTATCCCCGGATATCGTCCTGAGACAGAAGATTTTTTATGTGCCTGTCATGGGGGTATGTATAATGCTACTGCAGATGTAACTAAAGCTCCGCCACCAAGAGGTCTTGATATTCCTCCATTTAGAATTGACGGAACAAAGCTTGTGCTTGGTGAAACAGGTCCAGAATATGAAAAAATGTTGGCTGATGGCACAACATTAGCAGTATAAGGAGGAGGACTAGATGGCACATTTTGACGAAAATGCAAAACCGTTCAGCCATAAGTGGATGAACGAAAGACTTGCTGTAGATACACTAAAGCGTGTACTCTCAACAGAATATTGGATTCCTAAAAATATTAACTTCCTTTGGGCAATGGGTATGGTACTTGCTGCAACATTTGGAGTACTTCTTGTTTCTGGAATCTTCTTGTTGATGTATTATCAACCAAACACACAATTGGCATTTGATTCTGTCAACTATACGATCATGTCTGAAGTTGGTTACGGTTGGCTTTGGAGACATGTTCACGGTGTAGGCGCATCTGTTGTATTTCTTATTATCTATATTCATATGTTTACAGGTATCTACTATGGTTCTTACAAAAAAGGAAGAGAGCTTATCTGGCTTTCGGGTATGCTTCTTTTTGTACTTTTCTCTGCAGAGGCGTTTTCCGGATATATGCTTCCTTGGGGACAAATGTCTTACTGGGCAGGTATGGTTATTACCAACCTTTTCTCTGGAGGTTCTTTGCATGCCGATGGACTGGTAGAGTGGATCAGAGGTGACTATGTTCCAGGTCAGGCCTTCCTGAACAGATTTTTTATGCTTCATGTACTTTTGGTACCGTTGGCTATTATTGGTGTGATCGTACTTCACTTTGGTACATTGAGAATCCCGCATGTAAACAATCAGGATGGTGAGGAGTTTGACTTTGAAGAAGCAGCAGAGCTTTATAAGGCAGGAAAAGTAAAAGAGTCTAAAGTGATTCCATTTTCTCCAGTATTCTTGAGTAAAGATGTTTTTGTTATGGGTATCTATTTTATTTTCTTCTTCTATTTGGTATTCTACCACTTTGAATTTGCAATGGATCCGGTTAACTTTGACCCTGCAAATGGACTTAAAACACCAACGCACATTTATCCTGAATGGTATTTCTTGTGGAGTTATGAGATTCTTAGACCATTCTCAACAAATGTTGGGCTGATCGCATTTGCTATAGCACAGGTAATTTTCTTTACGCTTCCATTTATGGATAGAAGTCCAAACGTGGCACCGGCAAGCAGAAGAGGAGCATTTAAATACTGGTTCTGGGCACTGCTTATTGATATGATTGTCTTGACATTCATGGGTAAATTGCCGCCGCAAGGAATTTGGAGTACAGTGGGACTGATTGCCGCATTAACGTTTATGGGGCTATGGATATTGCTTCCAATCATCACTGCAAAAGAAAAAAAACTATAAGGGGTAGAGAATGAAAGAATTAAAAATATTTGGAATTGTAGCCATCTTTACTCTTGTATTATACTGGGGTGTTGAACCGTTTGCACATTCACAAATGCACAAACATGTTGAAGGTCATGGATTAGTTTATGACGGAAAAGCAGATATAGAAGAGACAGTTAAAGACAAAAAAGCAATGAAAACAGCTTTTTGGGCAGATGTCAAGAAAATAGCAGCACTTAAAGGTGATCCTGCAGCAGGTGAAGCAACTTATGCTATGTGCGCGGGATGTCACATGGAAGGTGCAGCAAACATGGGCGGTGTAACACCGCCTAGCTTGGAACATGCAGGTGCAATTTATGATAAAAACTTCTTGATCGCACTTATTAAAGATCCTGCGATCGCTACGAATGTAGATCATAAATATCCAAACGGTACTATGGCACACCCAATGGGAAGCATTAGTACCATGGTGACCACACCACAAGATATTGCAAATGTTGTGGCTTTCTTGCAAGCTAAAAAAGCAGGAGAAGTTACTCCTAAGGAAGCATATACAGAAGCATGTGGTAGATGTCATGCAAACCGTTATGGTCATTTGACTCAATTGGGTGAAATTCCTAAAACCAAGTCAAATATTAAAACAGGTCAGGACATAGATGCACTGAAATATAAAGAAAAAGTAGCAACTGAGCAGGCAGCATTGGCTGACTATCTTGGTACATTGCCACCAGATCTCTCTATTATGATCAGAGCTAGATCAGAGCATTTCTTGCATACATTTATTGAGAACCCGCAATCAACGCTTCCAGGTACAGCAATGCCTAGAACTGGACTCAACAAAGAGGGTATGGAGAAAGTATTTGCTTATCTTGAAAAGACAGGTGATCCTAGTAAACCACTAAGAGAAGAAACAGGACCGAAAGTATTAATCTTCTTCCTTATCTTTGCATTCCTTGCGTTCTTATGGAAAAAATCCATGTGGAAGGGACATCATTAATTTTTGATGTTTGCTTTTACTTAGTGTAGTGTGGTCTTTCCACACTATACATTTACGTCTTACTACTCTTTATTATTTCTTGATTAATATCACCCCTTTTTTATCTACATTTCGATACTCTAATAAAAATTAAAATGATGGATGATTATGCTAATCGATGGACACGGTAGAACCGTTAACTACTTAAGAGTTTCAGTCACAGAACGTTGTAATTTCAGATGCCAGTACTGTATGCCAGAAAAACCATTTTCATGGGTACCCAAAGAGAATTTGCTTTCCTTTGAAGAACTTTTTTTATTTATGAAAGTTGCCATAGATGAGGGTGTGACTAAAATCCGTATTACAGGTGGGGAGCCACTGCTTAGAGAAGACCTTGACAGTTTTGTTAAAATGATCCATGACTATAAGCCGGATATTGATCTGGCGTTGACTACGAATGGCTATCTATTACCCCAAACAGCACAAAGACTTAAAGATGCAGGTTTAAAACGTTTAAATATCTCTCTCGATTCGCTTAAACCGGAAATTGCACATAAAATAGCGCAAAAAGATGTTTTGGCTCAGGTACTTAAAGGAATAGACAAAGCACTTGAAGTCGGTCTGGGTGTAAAGATCAATATGGTACCCCTGAAAGGTATCAATGATGATGAGATACTGGATATCATGGATTACTGTAAAAAGAGAAATATCAAAGTACGATTTATAGAATATATGGAAAATCGCCATGCAAATATCGAACTCAGAGGTATGCACGGCAGAGAGATACTAGATAAAGTGAAAGAAAAATATACGATCCATGCTTTGGGTAGAGAAGGAGCCAGCCCGTCGTTCAATTATAAGATAGAAGACGGTTATGAGTTTGGACTGATCGATCCGCATAAGCATGATTTTTGTGAGAACTGTAACCGTATTCGTCTCACCGCTGAAGGAAATTTGATTCCCTGCCTCTATTTTGATGAAGCAATGAGCATTGCTAAGGCAGTGAAAGAGGGTGATATTGAAGGTGCTTCAAAAGTACTCGCACAGGTACTTAAAGACAAGCCAAAAGAAAACCGTTGGAGTGAAGATAATCCCAATGAAGAAGATATTTCTACTCGTGCATTCTATGAGACAGGAGGATGATTTAGTGAGGAATGAGGAATTAGAAATTAGGAATGGTGGTAAGCTTTTTTGTAAAAAGCTTTTATCAAACAAAAGCATTGCAAAGCAATGCATACTAACATTCTTCACTCTTCACTCTTCACTCCTCACTAAAAAACAAAAGGAAGCCTTTTGTTTTATCTAACCGAGCAGTTTTTTTCTATTCAGGGGGAAGGAAAATATGCGGGAGTACCTTCTTATTTTCTTAGAACAGGGGGGTGTAATCTTTCTTGTCCCGGTTTTGGTGCCGAGTATGAGGTGGATGGTGAAGTACGCTTAGGGTGTGACACTTACTTTGCTGTAGATAGCTATTTTGCAAAAACATGGATAAAAGTAGATGATAGTAAGAAGATGATAGCTTCACTTCAAAGTGAATTTGAGAAGATAGGCTATAAACCCCATATGGTCATTACAGGCGGTGAGCCTTTGATGTACCACAATGATAAAGTTTTTTATGCAATTATTTCATGGTTGGTGGATGAGGGCATTCATATTACCTTTGAGACCAATGGTACAGTAGAGATTGACTTTGAGAAGTATCCTGCCTACAAACAGTGTACTTTTGCACTTTCACTTAAACTTGCGAACAGTGGAGAATCTGCTTCTAAGCGTATTGTGCCTCAGGCATTGAATAATATAAAAATCTATGCAAAAGATGCATTCTTAAAATTTACTATTGATAAAAAACTGGTAGAGACTACGGCAATAGATGAAATAAACAAGATAAGAGAAATTTTGCCTAAACTTGATGTTTTCTGCATGCCTGTTGGGGAGAGCAGAGATACCATCTGGCATAATGACAGAGCAGTTTTTGAGTTCTGCATGAAACACAATTTCCGTTACAGTGACAGACTGCATATCAGAGTATTCGATACAACGCAGGGTGTTTAACCCAGCTTATACCATTAATTTATAAAGCATTTTAAATGCCAGAATATAAAGGATAATACCCATCAGTTTTTTGGTTTTCATCTGATCCAGTCTAAAGTGCATAAGGTAGTTTCCAATATACCCTCCTGCGATGGAAGCAAGCATCACACAAAGTAGCAGTATCCAGTCAAGTTTGACATAGCTGGCATAGGTAAAAAAAGAGCTAAGTGCGGCAAAAGGCACTACTGAACTGACGGTAACGGCCACTTTTTTAGGTTCAAATCCAAGTAAAATCAGCAGTGGCATCAAAATATTCCCACCACCTACACCAAGCAGGCCTGCCAAAAATCCCACAAACGCTCCTACAGCAAATAGTATTGTTTTACCTTTTGCATGTGTAAGAGATTTTTTCTTTCCAAAGATCATCATCGTAGCACTGTAAAACAGTAGGAGAACAAAAAGATACTTTACAAGGATTTCGTTGATGTACTGACTACTGTAGGCACCAATGGGTGCAAAGATCAACATCATAAGGGCAATAGGCCAGACAAAAGAGAAATCAAGGACTTTTCGTTTGATATTCATAATACTGGAAGTGATGGTGGTAGAGGCTCCAGCAAAGAGACCGGTTGCCTTGGCAATAATGAATTCTATACCAAAAAAGTTGAGTACAGGGATCAAGGCAATACCCGATCCGGTACCTCCCATGGAAAAAAGTAGAGAAAGAAGAAAAGCGATCAGTGTATAAAGCAAGTAATCATGCATAGTATATCCTAAGGGGGAATATTTAATAAGTACAGATAATCAAAAATATAAGTTTTACTATCTTTGTAAGGAAAATTATATTTAAATAGGAGTAATATACTCCTTATTAGAGTAAAAAAGGATAAGCCATGAAAGAGATTACACTTGAAACAAAGATCGCAGATCTTTTAAATGATTATGAAGGGATGAAAGATATTCTTATCAAAATCAATCCCAAATTCAAGAAGTTAAACAACCCTGTACTCAGACGTACTCTCGCAAAAATAGCAGGGGTAAAACAGGCTGCTATAGTAGGGGGGATGGATCCGGTAGATCTGCTGAACCAGCTCCGTGAAGCTGTGGGACAGGCACCGGTTGACGTGAGGACACCTAAAGGAGAAGTGGAAGCAGAAGAAGCACCGGAATGGATATTGAAAGAATCAAAACAGACACTCAATGCCAATGAGATACTCGATGAGGAACGCAATCCCCTGGCGGAACTTCATAAAGCACTCAAAGCGATTGATGAGGGTGAAGTGATCACTATAGAAGCAGACTTCCAGCCGGAACCTTTGATGGATGAAATGCTAAAGGCTGGACATGAGGTCTTTGCACGGGAAGTAGCCCAAGATCATTTTATTACCTATATCAAAAAATAGATGATGAAGATCAATACTTCATTCTCTGTTGTCATACGTCTTTTTTTGTGGTTAGTGATGATCGTAGGGGGTGCAGTCTATGCACTGATAAAAGACTGGGATACACCTCTTTTCTCCAGCATCGCTTTTCATATTGTGTGTGCGCTGCTTGGTATCATCATACTCAAACTGGCATTCAATGCTGCGGGAAACGGGGGAAGAGAACTGACCAAAGGGCGTGTGGGCGACATTCCACGTATGGAAACCAACCGACTGGTAACTACGGGGCTATTTAGCTGTATGCGTCACCCTATGCTGTTTGGGCTGACCCTTTTACCGTTAGGGTGGGGACTGTTGCTAGGTTCCCCCACATTTATTATGGTCATAGCTCCTTTGGAAATGCTTTTTATCATTGTGATGGTGATTATCTTTGAAGAGATGGAAGTGAAGAGAAAGTTTGGTGAAGCGTATAAAGCGTATAGTAAAGAAGTACCTATGGTTTCCTTCAAGTCCGAGTGTTTAAGAAAACTTTTTAAAAATAGAGGTTAAAAATGTATTTTACTTTGAAACAAATAGCCACTATCCGTTCACCTTTCTGTGACTTGGTCAATATGCCGGTCCAGCCAAAGGGAGCAAGAGATACCTATGCAACCATAGAATTTGAAAAAGAGTATGAAGAGGGGCTTAAAGATCTGGATGGCTTCAGCCATGTGTATCTTATCTATCATTTTCATAAGGTCACAGAGCCAAAACTGAGTGTGGTTCCTTTTAATGACAAGACCAATACCCCAAGAGGTGTTTTTTCTACAAGAACACCAATGCATCCTAACGGAATGGGGCTTTCAGTAGTAGAGCTTGTGAGTGTAAACAAAAATATCGTAACAATAAAAGGGGTAGATATTTTAGACGGCACACCACTTTTGGATATTAAACCCTATATAGAAAATTTTGATAAAGTAGAGACAGATGCAAGATCAGGATGGATGCAGGCAAGTTTAGATGAGGTAAGTAAGAAGCGCTCGGATGATCGGTTTGTAGAAAGCCAATAGATGTTCAAAATTGATGACCCTAAAAATAATACTAAGAATGTAATACACGCTTTCTTTTTGGCTTTGGCAATAACTATTGCAGAGCCTTCAACCATTCTGCCTTTGATGGTACACCACTTCAGCAACAGTGTGATTATGGTAGGTATTTTTGCCTCTTTGCTTCGTGGAGGAGCGATTACAGTACAGCTTTATGCTGCTTTTCATGCACAGGCCTATAAGCGTGTGCTTCCCTATCTGGGGAAAGTCTTTTTCTTTCGCTGGATCTCCTGGTTCTCCATAGGATTGAGTATCTTTTTTATTGGTGACAGCAATAAACCGCTGACTCTTTTTCTCATAGGTCTAGGGCTCTTTTTCTTCTCTTTTTCAGCAGGCTTTGGTGCCATCTATTTTAAAGAGCTTCAAGCCAAACTTTTTTCTAAAAAATATCGTGGTAAAACAATGGCAAACAGACAGGTGGCAGGATCCATCGCCTCCATTATCAGCGGAGGGGTTGCAGGGTACGTGCTCAACCACTATGAGGCACCGCTTAACTATGCCTATCTGTTCATGGTAAGCAGTCTCTTTATGGTCATAGGATTTGTGACGTTTGTAACTATAGAAGAGCCTGCAAAGGAAAATGTTTCTGTCAAAGAGAAGCATTTTAAAACATTTATAAAAAATGCGACTATAACACTAAAAGAAGACAAAAGACTGCAACAGCAGATACTTGCGATTTTTCTGAGCTTCAGCTATTTCCTCTCTATGCCTTTTGTAATTCTTAATGCCAATAGTACTTTTACACTAACAGGTTGGATGCTGGGCGGATTTATTACGGTTCAAATGGTAGGCAGTATTTTAGGAAGTAGCTTTTTATGGAGAAGGATTCACAACTATGAAAAAATGCTTTCACTCAGTTTTCTCTTTATGATGGCTGCTTTTACTATTGCATTGTTTGCTAACAGTGTCTATTGGTATGCCGTCATCTTTTTACTCTTTGGTATTGCATTGGACGGGTTCAATATTGCCGGGATGAATCTGGTTATTGAGATAGCCCCGGAAGAGAAAAGACCAGTCTATACCGCACTACAGACAAATATCAGTTCATTGGGACTTTTCTTTCCGGTGCTTGGAGGGGTTATTTTGAAGTTTGTAGGCAGCTATACGGTGATATATCTTTTAAGTATTCTGTTGCTGAGTACCGGATTTTTAATCAGTAGACAGTTAAAAGAAATTAAATAAGAGTATTTTAGTCTTATTTAAGAATTAGAAGAGTAGTATACGAAAAAGTGATAATTATCATTAACCTAACTTATCTATAATGTCATGTTTAAAATTATTACAAGGAAAGAAACCATGTTTAAAAAAATTTTACCGCTCAATCTCATTATCTCCCTGAGAATGTTTGGGTTGTTTATTGTACTTCCTGTGCTGTCCATTTATGCACTCAATATGCCAAATTCCAGTCATACGATGGTGGGTATTATTATCGGTGGGTATGCTATTACCCAAATGTTGTTTCAGGTGCCGTTTGGTACGATCAGTGACAAGATAGGAAGAAAAAAGACCATTATTGTCGGGTTGATCATTTTTGCTATTGGTTCATTGGTGGCCGGGTTGGCTACAGATGTCTATACGTTGCTTCTTGGACGGCTACTTCAGGGTGCTGGAGCCATAGGTTCTGTGATTACAGCGACTATTAGTGATGTGGTACATGAAGAAGAACGTGGTAAAGCTATGGCGATTATGGGAGGAAGCATAGGTATGGCATTTGCCCTTTCTATGGTGGCAGGTCCTACTATTGCAGCACACTTTGGTGGGGTGCCTACCCTTTTCTTTTTTGTGACCTTTTTAGCGTTGCTCTCTATTTTTATTTTGATCAAATATGTTCCAAATCCTCCTGTTATCAAGCATACCTACTTGGAAAGTGACAAGTTCAAACTGTTTGAAAACAAAGATTTGATGAAGATGAATATTACCAATATGCTGGTAAAAGGGTTTATGACATTTGCCTTTATGATCATTCCGATCGTATTGGTTAAGACCTATGGCTGGGAGAAGGCAGAGCTTTATAAAATTTATCTTCCTTCTATGATCGTGGGTATTTTAGCTATGGGACCTGCAGCAATGATTGCCGAGAAAAAAGGAAAATATAAACTCATTCTACTCCTTGGTGTTCTTTTTCTTGCTTTCTCCTATCTTCTTATTGGTATGAGTCATACAAGTATGCTTTTTAGTGCAGGGGTGATAGTCTTTTTTATAGGGTTCAATATGCAGGAGCCTATTTTACAGTCATTGGCTTCTAAGTATGCAAAAGTGCATCAAAGAGGACGAGTGCTCGGTATTTTTAACAGTTTTGGATACTTTGGAACCTTTATTGGTGGTTTCATTGGCGGTATGCTGCTTGATTTTACAACACTAAGTGTTATCTCTTATGGTATTATTGTGCTGTGTATGGCTTGGGCTGTGATGATCATTTCTATGAACAACCCGGCAAAAACAAAGATAGCCTATATCCATTTGGATGATACAGATCATGCCAAACATCAAGATCTACATCAGTTGAACGGATGTAAAGAGTGGTATATTAACGATACGGAACATGTGGTAGTGGTGAAATATGATGAGACCCAAACCAATGAAGATGAAATTAGAAAATTGCTTAAATAAGCAGAATATATAGAGGATAATAGTATGACTTTTTCAGATGAAGATATTTATGAAGCAGTAAAGCATCATTTACCTACCGTAAATGAATATGTGAACTCCCATGGAGGTGATATAAAACTTTTAGGTACTAAAGATGGTACAGTGTATATTGAACTTACCGGTACCTGTCATGGATGTTCTATGAGTTTAATGACTACCAAGATGGTGGTACAAAAAAAACTAAGAGAGTTAATACATCCTGAACTTGTGGTTGTCAATGTGGACGGTACACCGGAAAATGCTTTACCTGATGAATTCTATACTCAGGAAGAAGCAGAAGAGACACAGACCATTAATAAAAAAGAGGGTTTGATGGATAAAGTGAAAAAGCTTTTTTAAGCAAAGGAGAATCTATGCGCTATGTTGCAGCAATGATAGCCGTATGGTTATTGACTGGGTGTTTCGATCAGGGTAAAAAAATAAAGTATGACGGCGAGACGCTGATAGAGGAAAAATGTGCTGTGTGCCATAACCTGAAAATGCCACCAAGTACCTATGAAGATGAGAAGGCACCACCTATGATGGCTGTAGTCTTTCATCTGAAAGATTTTATGAAGATCACCATGGATGATGAAAAATACAGTAAGTTTATCCCTTTTGTGCAGGATTATGTCATTCACCCAAGTGCTAAAAAGTCATACTGTGACAAAGAGAGCCTTAAAACCTACGGGGTGATGCCATCGCAGAAAGGCAATGTCACTGAAGATGAACTCGAAGCCATTGCTTCGTATATGTATGATTTTTATGACCAGCAGAAGTATCTCAAACAGATGCAGGCAAAAGCGGATTTTGATGCCTTGCCAAAAGGGGAACAAATAGCACGTAAAAATGGTTGTTTTAACTGTCATAGCTTTGAGAAAAAAGGGGTAGGTCCCTCTTTTTCAATGATTGCAAAACGTGATGCCAAAGAGATAAAAGATACCATTGCCAATGGAAGTCATGGAAAATGGGAAGGCTTTCATGTGATGATGCCTGCATTTAAAAGTCACTTAACACAAGAGCATATTTTAACATTACAGCAATGGATACAAAAAGATGCTCCTAAAAAACAAGAGACACGCCCTGTTAAAAATACAATAGAAACACCATGGAAGGTAAAAAAATGATATTTGATCTAGGTAAAAATAAAACGTTAAACGAAACTTACAAACTGATGGCACAAACTATTATACCTAGACCCATAGCGTGGGTAGTAACAGAAGATGAAGGAGTGGTGAATATTGCTCCTTTTTCCTACTTTATAGGGTTGTCCTCTGAGCCTGCTTCTGTACTTATTTCAGTTGGTCATAAGCCTGATGGTACTCCTAAAGATACGCTTGCAAATATACGTAAACATCAAAAATGTACTATCTGTATGGTGCAGGAGAGTGATCTAGAGAAGATGCATTTTTCCTCTAAAGGGTTAGATAAAGAACTTAGTGAAGCAGCACTTTTTTCAATAGGAACGGAGCCTTTGGCAGAGGGCTATCCTCCTATGATCAAAGGGGTACCGTGTGCCTATGTCTGTGAACTGAATCAAGAGATAGATTTGGGAGGTGGCAGTACGATTCCTTTGGTTTTAAATGTCAAAGAGATATTTGTTGATGATAAGGTGATTACCGATAAAGAGAGACTGACTATCTCTTTTGACCCTGTGGCACGTATAGGCAAGAGTTATGCCTTTTTAGGGGAGGAGATAGAAGCTCCTGCAATACCATAGGTTAAGCCTATGGTCAATGCGTACTGCTGACAGGTAGATAATATGCCACTGCAATAAGTGAGATAATAATGGTAAGCCATATGCTTGGTATCCATCTATATTTTCCCGTAACATTTTTGAGTTCCATAAAATAATCCAATACTAACTGTACTTTTATAAATGTTGTTACAAGCAGTATGGCTACAAAAAAGCTGTTGATATAATGCAAATGTCCCAAGAGATAAGCAAAAATAGTCAAGCCCACTAAAATTATCCAAACAATTTCTAAAGTTCGTTTAAGATTCGGCATTTAGTGCCTCACTGTACTGAATTTTACACAAATCATTTAGTGATTTGTTGCACTGCATTTTAACGCTTGTAATTCTTGTCATCTTTTGCCTTATCTTATAATATATACTAATGGAAAGAGAATAATCCATAAAAAATCGACCATATGCCAATAGGTAGCACCACTTATTATGCCTTTGTGGTCTTCAACGGTATAGCCATGAATTCTCGTTCTTTGAAAAATGTTAAATAAAATAACGGTTCCTAAAAGCACATGCATAAAGTGAAAGCCGGTCAACATAAAATAAAACATAAAGAACTTGTTCGTACTAAGGGAAAGTCCTTCTCCAAACATATGAGAAAATTCAAATATTTTATTGACTAAAAAACCAGCTCCAAAAAGCATAGCAAGCAGTAACCATTTGGATGCTTTTTTATTAAACTCTTCACGGCGATCATGTGTCAAGTTTTGAATACTTGTGACTGCTTTTACCACAAAATAGCTACTTGTTACCAAAAACAGAGTATTGATAAACCCTGATGTTGTCTCCAGCATCAGTTGAGAGTGGTTAAACATTTCAAGATTTGCTCTGCGTGAAAAAGCATAACCTATAAAGAAAAGACCAAACGTAATAAGTTCTACATAAATAATGATCCAAACGCCAAAATCCCCAGGAGGATAGGGTTCTTTTTTCACCGTATTGTTAGGCATCTGTATCCTTTGTAAAATGAAGTGCAATCAGCTTTTCAAGTACTTCCAGAACATCATTTTCATCACTGAGTGATTCTACTATAGAGTGCATGCAGGCCTGATATGGGTTAAATCCTTTAGTGATTAGTTTTCCTGCATAGATAAGGAGTCTTGTTGAAACTGCTTCTTGTATATCGGTATCATCAAGTTGGCGGATTTCAGCTGCAATTGAAACGAGTTTTTTTGCTGTGTCTTCATCAATACCACTCTCTTTTATAAGTACCTGTGTCTCTATCTCTTCTTTTGGATAATCAAAACTTAATGAGATAAATCTCTGTTTTGTACTGGGTTTCATTCCTTTTAAAACATTTTGATAACCTGGATTATAGGAAACTACAAGCATAAAATCAGGATGTGCTTCTATGACTTCTCCCGTTCTGTCTATAGGTAAAACTCTACGGTAATCTGCCAAGGAGTGTAAGACAACAGTTGTATCTTTCCTTGCTTCTATAATCTCGTCCAGATAGCAAATACCACCGTGTCTTACAGCCTTTGTGAGAGGTCCATCCTGCCAAAAAGTACCATTTTCATTAATGAGATGACGACCAAGCAGGTCTGCAGCGCTCAAGTCATCATGACAAACAACAGTATAGACATTTCTACCAAGCTCTTCACCCATTGTCTCAATAAATCTTGTCTTGCCGCATCCAGTCGGACCTTTAATCAAGATAGGTAAATTCATCTGTGCAGCAGCCTTAAAGAGTTCCACTTCATTTGCTTGAGGTAAATAATAACTTTTTGACATATTGTTTCCTTTATTTTGTTAAATTAATATAGATTTCCGGCAGTATTTTTGGGAGTTTCTCTCCATTTCTCACAATGGCATAGCCATTGTGTCCAAAGAGGTAGTTGAGATATTCTTTCGCATCTAAATCGATAGTGATGCAAAAAGGTGTAATGCCTTTTTTGCGTACCTCTTCGATAGCTTTTTTTGTATCCTCAATACCGTATCTTCCATCGTACCGGTCTTCATCATTAGGCTTGCCATCGCTGATGATAAGGAGGAGTTTATTTGTATTTTGCTGCTTTTCCAGAATTTTTGTACTCTCTCTTATAGCGGCGCCAAGTCGTGTATAGTATTGAGATTTCATACTCTCAATTTGTCCACGAACCATATCTGAATATTTTTCTTTAAAGTTTTTAATAATATTAAAAAAGACTTTTTTATTTTGCAAAGAGGAAAAAGAATAGATAGCAAAGTTATCTTCCAAACGTTCAAGTGCTTCACTAAAGACCATCAGCGCATCTTTAATCACATCAATAATTCTTATCTCCTGCGTGATCCCTCCGTCTGTAGACAAAGAGACATCAGCAAGGATAAGAGTTGCTATATCTCTTGTTGTCTTTTCATACGTTGTGTAGAAATTTTGATGATGCATCGATTTGTTTTGATGGCTTACATACTCTATCCATTCATCAAGATTTAGCTCATCTCCGTATGGGAGTCTATCATTTTTGATTCTGTCAAGTGCGAGTAAATCTAATTCATTTTGAATTTTTCGAACTGTTTTTTTTAGTCTGTCTGGTAATTTAACAGGCTCCACATTGATGGTAACCTGTGGTTTGATACGGACATAGTTAACAAGGTAATTATTCTTTCTGTAATCCCATTCATCAATCAAATGCCCCTTTCCAAGAGGATATATTTCGGTCATATCCGGCTTTAAGTCTAAATCCATTTTGATACGTGAAGAGAGATTTGCCCGTTTTTTCCCTATGGTGATCTCATCCAAATCTTCTGCATGATACAGGGCATCTTCATCAAAGCTGTCATCTTCAAGTCTGTCTACATTGACTTGTTCAAAGATACTCATCAATGATTCCGGTAAAAAAGCCAAAAAACCATCCGTATCTCTATCATCGTCAGCCTGATTTGTCTGTTTTTTCATTTCAAGTTCATCTTTGGAATTCCGCTCTTGTTCCTGTAGAAAATCTTCTTCATTTTCTACAGGTTTAATAAGGTTGCTTTCTAGAGGGGAGGGGTATATCCATAAGGGATTTGGATACTCTTTTATTAACGCTTCATCTTCCAAATTTTCAAAAGAGTTAATAAAAGATAATTGTTCAAATTCCTGACTGAGATAGGCTGTTGCATTTTTATAAAATATTGCAAATCCACTGTATTTATTTATAAGATAACGGCTTGTCCGAATGTTTTGTTCTTGTAAATTTAAGCTGTTTATCCTGGTTTTTGTTGCCATTGCTACAAGCCAATAGTAAAGCATCTCATTTTCTTTTTTTGTCTTGAAATATGCGAATGATGCAGGAAGATAGACGGCTTTCTCATCTTGCCATGTTAGATAAAACTCTTTTCCCAAAAAGGAAATTTTTTCTAAAATAGATCGTGATACTTTGAGATGTCTTTTATCTGTAACTTGTAGATCTTTTGCTTTTTCACCACCTAAAAGGCGGTAAAAAATATGGAGTGATTTGGTGATATCGGCAAAGAATATACGTGCCTCTTCGTGAGGTTTGTGTACTTTTTTATTGAGATATTTATCCCATTTTTTACCGATACTTTCTTCAAACTCAAGCCAGTAGTTAAGCATTTTATTTTTTGTCTTCTTTGACAAAGAAACTAGAAAAATAAACCAAAAGACCAGCAAAGACCAAAAGACCAAATCCAAGACGCACGAAGTAAACACTACTAATAGAAGCCTGTGATTCCATAAAGCCAACCAGATGTGTTCCCACTCTTTGATCCATAATTTGCATAATGCCGGCAACGGTAAGTGCTAAAGTAAGTCCTACCATACCTATATTCATCATCCAAAATGCAATGAGTTCTCTTTTTTGAGCAGCTTTACAGTTTCCGTGTGGACGACCTCTTAAGATGGGCATAGCATAAGAGATGACAGTAAAGACAATCATCACATACGCTCCATAAAATGAAAGGTGTCCGTGTGCTGCTGTGAGCTGTGTACCGTGTGTATACATATCAACAGGGGCAAGTGTGTGCATGAAGCCCCAAACTCCGGCACCCAAGAAAGCGATCACCGCTGTTCCTTTTGCCCATGTCAATGCTATTTCATTGTCATGTTGGATCTTTCGCTCTTTTGACATTGTAAATACAAATAGAATCATCAGGAAAAATGGTAACGGTTCAACTGCAGATGAGATAGAACCAATCCATAGCCAATATTCAGGTGCACCCATATAGAAAAAGTGGTGACCTGTTCCCAAAATACCAGAGACCATAGTCATTGCAATGATCAGATAGAGCCACTTATCAATATGTTCTCTGTCCACACCTGTAACCTTGAGTACAACAAAGGCTAAAATTGCACCAAGAATAAGTTCCCATACAGCTTCAACCCATAGGTGAACGGTAAACCACCAAAAGAATTTATCTTCAATCAGGTTATCAGGTACATAAAAAGAGAATAAGAAAAAAACTGCAAGACCTAAAAGACCTGTCAGTAAAACAGTCGTAATAACAGTTTTTCTTCCTTTAATGACTGTCATAGCAGTATTTAAGACATATGAAATAACAACGATAACAATACCAACTTTAGTAGGTAGAGGCTGTTCTAAGAACTCCCGTCCCATAGTAGGTAGAATATTATTAAATGTAAGTTTCGTTAACTCAGCATATGGTACAAACAGATATCCCAAGATGGTTAATACACCCGCTACAACAAATACCCAAAATGTAATAATTGCCAGTTTTGGACTCCATAGCTCATGCTCTGCCTCTTCAGGAACCAAATAATATGTAGCACCCATGAAACCAAAAAGGAGTAAAACGATCAGTAAGTTAACATGTACCATTCGTAAAACATTAAATGGAATGAGTGGAAACAAGAAATCTCCATATACATATTGAATACCCATGAGGATACCAAATAATAACTCTCCTGCGAGAAGAATTAATGCAAAAATAAAATACGGTTTTGCGACCGCCTGTGAACTATATTTCATATTTTCTCCTATCCTTCAATGGTTGGTGGCCAGTCATTGGCATTTACTTTTGATGTCCAGATTAAAAAATCAGCTAAATTGTCTACCTGTTTAGGGCTTAAATGAAATTGTGGCATCTTTCTTCTGTTTGGTGTACTTAACGGTTGTGCTGCCATCCAGCCTTGCATATATGCTTTAAATGCTGTTACATCACTACCGCCTCTTCTTTGAAATACATTCATGAGTTCAGGTGCATAGTATGCTCCTTCACCGATAAGTGTATGACATCCTACACAGTCATTGTCCTCCCAGATTCTTTTGCCTTCAACGACAGATGGGGTCATGTTTACCTGATTTGATCGTTTTGGTATTTGATGTACTGTATCAAAAGAGAGAGCAATAAATATCAACAGTGCAAAGGTACCGCCACCGTAATAGATATTTTTTGCCATACTTTTTGTTATACGTTCAGTCATAAATACTCCTTTGTTAAATTCTACCTTTTAGTAGTAATTGGAATATTAGCTAGTATTCTTTAATACTACCTTAAAGTAGTAATTAAACTATTTGTATTATAATATGACGTACAAAGTTAAATTTAAAGGGGTCATATGCAATTAAGTAATACCTCACAATATGCGATACGAATGTTGGCTTATATGGCTGACAAAAAAGATTCCCCACTGATAAATGCTACAGAATTGGCTAAAGTATTGCAGATACCTTATAAATTTTTGACAAAAATCATGACTGAATTGGTGAAAGCAGACCTGGTTGTCTCAATGAGAGGGCGAGAAGGTGGATATAGTCTAAGTAAAAAAGCTTCAGACATTAAAGTCGATGATATTTTAAATGTATTTCATGATTCCATTCAGGAAGAACAGTGTGTTTTGGGTATAGGGTTTTGTAATGGAATGTGTAAATGTGCCCTGCATGACCAATGGATGGAACCAAAACTTTTACTGCAAAAGATGTTTCGGGAATCAAGTCTGGAAGATATTGCAGGGAAAGGGTGCAAGATATAAAAGGCACTTCTCATAGCCATTTATTTCAAATGACTGTTGAGTCCAAAAGTAGCTTGGAAACTGGACGTGATTGTCGAAAAGTTAAGGTATATTGGTTAAAATCAGAGTTAACTACTCCTATTAAGGATTACAATGTTAATACGAAAACTTTTTAAATTTGAAAATGCACACATTGTGCGTGACTGTTCTACACAGCGCTGTAGTGAAAATATCCATGGACATTCTTATAAAGTTGAAGTTTTATTGGAGTCTAACTATTTGGATAATGGTCAAATGGTCTATGATTTTGGCTTGACAAAACTTTATATTAAGGAACTTATTGACTCTTTTGATCATGCTATTACGCTTTGGTCCAAAGATGATAATGCATATATAGAAAGTATGAAAAAATACTCTAACAGATGGGTAGAACTACCGGTTTCCCCTTCAGCAGAGCAGTTCTCACGTGTGATTTATTTAATGGTAGAACGTATATTGGCATGTACAAGTATGCAAAATGGTGAGAGAGAAGTAAGGCTTCACAGTATTATTGTGCATGAGACGGAAACAGGGTATGCTCAGGGATTTGAACAAGATGCACATAGTGAACTGATGGGAAAAATAAATTTGGAAGAGATCATTTTTTCTCCGCAGGTGCAGAGTGAATGGAGTGACAGTACACTTTGGAAAAAACTTTTGAAACAGACTTTAATTAAAAACCCTAAAAAAGTTTAGTATAATATGCCTACCAAAACACAAAGGATAGATATGAAAAAGATTACAGTACTTTCATTGGTAGCAGCAGCAGTATTATTTACTGCATGTGGTGAAGATGCAAAGAAAGCAGCAGCAGAGGCAACAGCTAAAGCAACAGAAACAGTGAAAGATACAGCAGCAGGTGCAGTAGATGCAGCAAAAGAAGCAACTGCAAATGCGGTTGAAGCAACAAAAGCAAAAGCATCTGAGGCGGCAGCAGCAGTGAAAGAAGAAGCAGCTAAAGCGGCAGATACAGCAGTAGCAAAAGCAACTGAAGTAAAAGAAGCAGCAGCACAAAAAGCAACAGATGCGGCACAAGCACTCAAAGAGAGAGCAGCAGCGACAACTGAAGCAGCCAAAGAAAAGGCAGCAGCAGCGGTTGATTCAACAAAAGAAGCAGCAGCAGGTGCAGTAGATGCAGCAAAAGCAGCAGTGGCTCCGGCAGCAAATGAAGCAGGAAAAGCAGCATATGCCAAATGTGCAGGATGTCACGGTAAAGACGGTAAGACAAAAGCACTTGGTAAATCTGAAGTAATTGCAGGTCAGCCGGCAGCTGATCTTGAAACAAAAATCGCTGAATATAAAGCAGGTACAAGAAATGTTGCAGGTATGGGGATGTTGATGAAAGGTCAGGTTTCCGGACTTAGTGATGCAGATGTGAAAGCAGTGGCTGAATATATTTCAGGATTGTAAGATATTATTTATTTGGTGGGCACTTGCCCACCTTGTAAATATTGATATGCTCTATATCAATGTGTAAACAGATCCTCTTTTTTAGAACTATTTAACTCCCAACAGATCGGAATCATCTTTACTTTCATTCCTTTAGGAAGAAAATCTACATCCGGTAGTGTAATAATAAATCCATCCGCTTTTTGCATAGGGGACACCATGCCTGGAAGTTGTTGTTTAAGTGGCATAAATGTTTTCCCGTCAAATGTTCCCAGACGAACTGTATATTTTCCTTTTTTTAGTTTAAAATCTTCTCTTATAGTCGTTTCAACGGTAGTATGGTAAAAGGCAGTGGCTCCTGACATTTTATGGATAAGTGCACGTATAAAGAGTTCATAATTGACCATGGAAGCCAAAGGATTTCCAGGAAGATTAATGATAGCAGTATTGTCTATTTTTCCAAAAGCGGTAGGTTTTCCCGGTTTAATATCTACCTTGTTAAAATAGAGTTTCATTCCCAAATTTCCGAATGCCTCTTTGGTGAAATCTTTGTCTCCCATACTTACCCCACCCGAGGTAATGATGATATCTGCATCCAGTGCAGAGGTGATGGAAGCTTCTAAAGCATTAATAGTATCTCCACTGCTTGGAATGTAGCGTGTTTCGCAGCCTAATTCTTTGGCACGTGCTAAGAACATAGGCGTATTGGAATTATAGAGTTGATGTGGTTCTATTTTCTCAAAATGGGGACGCAGTTCATCTCCTGTACCAAATACGGCAACTTTGATCTTACGGTAGACTTTCAAATGTGTAATACCCTGACTAGCCAGCAGCGCAATGCTGTAGGCTGTGATCCTTTCTCCTTTATGAAGATAGGCAGTACCACATTTAACATCTTCTCCCGCTCTTCTGATATGGGCATCTTTTTCTATATTTTTGGGAAGGAAAACCTTATCCTCTGTTACTGTAACATTTTCAATAGGGATAATGGCTTCACAGCCTTTTGGAAGTGGAGCGCCTGTCATTATCCTGATTGCTGTGCCCTGTTGAAGTGTCATAGTAGGATCATCACCGGCATAGATCACTTCATTGGAAATGACAATTTGGTCAGCATCGCTACACTTGACAGCATATCCGTCCATGGCAGAGTTGTCAAAGCGTGGCAGGTCAAAAGTAGCAATGGAATCCTCTGTCATAATACGTCCCAGAGACTCTTCTATAGGGATGATTTCTGTAGAGACAGGGGAGCAGTTCGCATAAATAATATCTAACGCTTCAGTAATTGAAATAGCCATGATATGCCTTTTAATCTGGAAATTATAAGGATTATATAACAAAATAGGATATAATCCGCTTTTAAGGAGTTTCTATGATAGAACAAATGATCACAGCACACAGCATATTGGTAAAGATATTTTTGGGTTTTTTGGTAGCGGGGATCGCTATTCCGTTTATGACAGCAAAAAATCCAGTAGGATTTAAAAAGGCAAGTTTTATCTATACGATGATCTTCCAGGCATTGGCAACAATGATAGCTTTTGCAGGAATAGTAGCAATCTATGCAGGACATACAGGATGGGATACTGCAAGTATTATTATGGTCGTAGTATGGGCAGCGTTGATGTTTATTGAGATCAAAAAGTATAAACTTATCAAACTCTCAGATCTGCATAACAGAAATACCCATTTACTTTTAAAAAGTGCTTTTTTCAAGATCTCTTTGATTGAGATCTTTTTGGTTGTAGCCATGGTTATTTTGATGATACTCAAAGCCAAAGGTATTGTGACACTTTAAGAAGATGTTGTATCTTTACCTAAAAACAGCAGGTGAACCTTCTTTAAGGCTCACAGGAGATGAACACCGCTATATCTTTAAAGTACGCAGACACAAAGCCGGTGATACCCTGTATCTGCGTAATTTGGAAGATGGGCTGATCCATCGTTATCTTGTTGACAGTATAGATAAAAAAAGTGCAACACTGATGTTGCAGGAGAGTATGGCTATTGAGATCAAAGCTGCCAAGAAACTGCATCTTGGATGGTGTCTTATTGATCCAAAGAATATAGAGAAAGTGCTCCCCTCATTGAATGAAATGGGGGTAGAGAAGATCACTTTTATCTACTGTAAACGCTCCCAAAAAAGTTATAAACTTGATTTTAAACGTTTGGAAAAAATACTTTTAAATTCTTCTCAACAATCAGGACGAAGTCAGATGATGCAGCTTGAAATGGTTGAGGATCTAAAAACATTTATCTCGCAATACCCTGAGAGTAAAATGCTTAATTTTTCAGAAAATAATTTTGTTTCCCAGAGGATCTTTGATACGATTGTCATAGGGTGTGAAGGTGGTTTTCATGAAGAAGAAGTAGCACTTTTTAAGGCTGAGGATATTGTGGGATTTGATACACCCCTGGTTTTAAAAAGTGAGAGTGCCGCATGTGCAGTGAGTTCAAAAACACTTTTATAAAAAATTAAAATTATTTCGATATAATTCTGCCCCATTACCGTATTTACTTAGTGTGGTAATATTGTTGTCTCAGCAAAGACTGTTGCAACACCCCCTGTGATACAGAGGAAGAGTCAAGATGGCTAGAACAGGTTAGTTGCCTGTCACAAAATAACTATTAAAGGTCTCAAAATGAGAAAAGATATACACCCAGATTACATGGAATGTGCTGTAACATGTGCTTGTGGAAACAAGTTCGAAACAAAGTCAAACAAGGCAGAGATGAGTATCGATATTTGTAATGAATGTCACCCATTCTTTACAGGTTCTGAGAAAATTCTTGATGCTGCAGGTAGAGTAGAGAAATTTAAAAGCAAATATAAACTGGGTTAATTTGATTGGGCAGATATTGAATCTGCCCCTACGTTATATCGCCTAAAGGCACCACCTTATGATTACATTTATCCCCACTCCTATCGGAAACCCTCAAGACATTACTATTAGAGCGATGAAGCTTTTTGAACAAGCAACACTTTTTTTGTGTGAAGACACACGCCAGACCAAACGGCTTTTACGCTTACTTGAAGAGCGGTTTGATATGACGTATCCTGATGCAGAGTTCTATAGTTTTAATGAGCATAACGGGCAAGAGAGACTAGATGAATTTGGTGAAACGTTTAAAGATCAAGAAGTGGTGTATGTGAGTGATGCAGGAATGCCGGTTATCTCCGATCCGGGACAGTTACTTGTAGCCTATGCCCAGAAAAATGCTATAGCATATGATGTACTTCCTGGAGCCTCGGCAGTCACTACGGCCTATGCCGCTTCAGGATTTGAAGAGGGGAAGTTTCTTTTTTATGCTTTCTTGCCGCACAAAGGGAAAGAGAGAGCAGCAGCACTCAGTGAAGCGATGCATAACGGATACAACACCATACTTTATGAGTCTCCGCACCGTTTGGAAAAGCTTTTAAATGAAATAGAAGTTTTGGATGAGAACAGAGAACTTTTTTTAGCGAAAGAGCTCAGTAAAAAGTACCAAACCTACTACAGGGGCAGTGTAAAAAAGCTTAATTGTACGCTTAAAGATATGACGATCAGAGGCGAGTGGGTTGTAGTGATAAGGGCAAAAAAAACAGTAGAAAAAAGTTTGAATTTTTCAGAAATTTTATCGTTGGATATGCCTCCAAAACCAAAAGCAAAACTTTTGGCACAGCTGAGTGATAAGTCAGTAAAAGAGTGGTACGAAACTTTAATTAAAAATTAAAAATTAAAAATTAAAAATGCAAAACGTAGATTTCAAGTAAAAATTAGATAAAATCTATCTTATGATAATTTATGGAAAACAAGTCTGTCTTTATGCTTTAGAGCATAAAGAAGCGTATGTAAAAACAGTATATGTAGCAAAGAAGAACATCCTTCCACAAGAGCTCTTCCACAAGTACCACGATAAAATAAAATTTTTAGAAGAGAAATGGGCACAGTCCATGGCTAAAGGTGGGAACCATCAAGGTATCTTGGTGGAGATGAATGTCTACAAACAAGCGGATTTCTCAACCATTAAAAAAAGTAGTTTCATTGTGATACTTGATGGTTTGACGGATGTTGGAAACATCGGTGCCATTGTACGTTCTGCGTATGCTTTGGGTGCAGATGCCATTATCGCAGCAGGGGTTAAGCATCTTAATTTTGCTGCTATTGCCCGCACAAGCTCTGGTGCACTGCTCGATATGCCGTTTATGGTCACACCCAATATTTTGGACAATATGAACGAACTTAGCCAAGTAGGGTTTACTTTCTATGGTGCTCATATGCAGGGTACAAATATTAACGATATAGAAGTAGTATCAAAACGTGTCTTGGTCATGGGAAGTGAAGGCAAAGGTATCTCAAAAAAGTTATCTGGGAAAATCAACCAAAAGGTTTCGATAGAGATGAAGCATGCATTTGACTCACTCAATGTCAGTGCAGCAGCAGCAATTTTAATACATAGGATGGGTTATGCAGTTAAATGAGATACTTGAAGAGAACAGTACAAAAGCGATCAGCAAGAAAACAAATATTTCTGAAACGAATATTGATGCACTTCTGGCAGGTGATTTTGATAAGTTGAAAAAGGTAAAAACGTTAGGATTTATTTCTATTCTTGAACGTGAATACAAAGCAGATCTCTCTGCCTTAAAAAAAGAAGCATTATCCTATTATGACCAATACAATGCTGATGAAAGTGTTACTTTGGGATTGCCGGTAGTAGAAGAGAAAAAAGGAAAGTCAAAGTGGTTACTGCTTTTAGTACTGGCACTTCTCGCATATGCTTCCTGGTATTTTTTTACACAGTTTGATAAAAAACAGTTAAGTCAACTGCTTCCCTTTTCAGAAGAAAAGATCAGCCAAATGATCACGCCAAAGGAAAAGAGTAATCAAAAAGAGTTACGTATTGAAAATGCGATAGCCCCGACAGAAACAACTGCTGCTCCAGGAACAGAGATACAGGTACAAAGTGTAAGTATAGATCGAGAGACAAACAGTTCATATTAGATAAATAAAGTACAAGAGAGAAAAAATGTTTGATGAAATTCAATTTGAAAAAATAAACCGATTACCTAAATATCTTTTTGCAGAGATCAATGATCTTAAAATGGAATTAAGAAGAAAAGGGGAGGATATCATAGATTTTTCTATGGGCAACCCTGATGCAGCAACACCACAGCCGATCGTAGATAAACTTTGTGAGACGGCAATGAAACCTAAAACACACGGGTACAGTGCCAGTAAGGGGATATACAAACTCCGTCTTGCCATGAGTAAATGGTATAAACGTAAATATAATGCCGATCTTGACCCTGATACAGAGATCGTAGCTACTATGGGTAGTAAAGAGGGATATGTCCATCTGGTACAGGCTATTTCCAATCCGGGTGATGTTGCCATTGTCCCCGATCCTACCTATCCTATTCACTCTCAGGCATTCATCTTGGCGGGTGCCAATGTAGAAAAGATGAAACTTGTTTTTAATGAAGAGACTTTCGAGGTAGATGAAGAAAGATTTTTGTCTGATCTTGAAGAAGCACTGGATAATTCTGTTCCTCAGGCAAAATTTTTGGTAGTGAACTTCCCGCATAACCCAAGTACGGCAACAGTTACACCTCAGTTCTATAAGAGGCTTGTGGCATTGGCAAAAGAGAAACGTTTTTATGTTATTTCTGACATTGCCTATGCAGATATTACATTTGATGGATATAAAACCCCCTCTATCATGAGTGTTGAAGGGGCCAAAGAGGTGGCAGTTGAATCTTATACCCTTTCGAAATCATATAATATGGCAGGTTGGAGGGTTGGATTTGTTGTAGGAAATAAAAAGCTCATCGGTGCATTGCAGGCGATCAAATCATGGTTGGATTACGGTATGTTCACACCGATCCAGGTGGCTGCTACAGTAGCACTGGATGAACATGGGTATGTTCCGGATGAACAGATTATTCCACGGTATCAGAAAAGACGTGATGTTATGTTGGAATCTTTTGGAAATGCCGGTTGGAAAATGGGTAAACCCAATGCCTCGATGTTTATCTGGGGGAAGATCCCTGAAAGCTGTCGAGAGATGGGAAGTATGGAGTTTGCGAAACGTCTGCTTCAGGAAGCAGGTGTGGCGGTGAGTCCCGGTATTGGTTTTGGGAAATATGGTGATGAATATGTACGTATCGCACTGATTGAAAATGAAAAACGCATCCGTCAGGCAGCCAAGAACATTAAAAAATTCCTAAAAAAAGTAGACGAGGAAAAGAAAAATGGTTAAGATAGGGATCCTGGGAGTTGGTACTGTAGGTGCGAGTGTAGCCAATATTCTTGAAGCCAATGCGGATATTATTGAAGCCAGAGCAGGGAAAAAGATCGTTGTGAAGTCCGGTGTGGTCAAAAATCTTGCTAAAGACAGAGGTGTTTCTATTAAAATTTCTGACAATCCGCTGGATGTCATAGATGACCCGGAGATTGACATCGTAGTTGAGCTTATGGGTGGGGTGGAAGAGCCCTATTCATTGGTTAAAAAAGCACTTAAAAACGGTAAAGCAGTAGTGACTGCCAACAAAGCATTACTTGCCTATCACCGCTATGAGCTTCAGTCACTGGCAGGCGATATTCCCTTTATGTATGAAGCAAGTACTGCAGGTGGTATTCCAATCATCGGTGCACTGCGTACGGGACTGAGTGCGAATCACATTGAATCTATTCAGGGGATCATGAATGGTACATGTAACTATATGCTTACCAAAATGATCGGTCAAGGCGCACAGTATGATGCTATTTTAAAAGAGGCACAAGAGCTTGGGTATGCTGAGGCAGATCCAACTTTTGATGTTGGGGGGTTTGATGCGTCGCACAAACTGCTTATTTTGGCAAGTATTGCCTATGGAATAGATGCAAAACCGGAAGATATTCTTATAGAAGGTATCGAAAATATTACACAAACAGATGTAGCTTTTGCCAAAGAGTTCGGCTATGAGATCAAATTGCTTGGTATTGCTAAAAAAGTGGGACAGGGTGTAGAGCTGCGTGTACATGCAACGATGATACCGCAAGAGTCTATGATTGCCAAAGTAGATGGTGTGATGAATGCTGTAACCGTAGTAGGTGACAGAGTCGGAGAGACGATGTATTATGGACCCGGTGCCGGAGGTGATGCTACCGCTTCTGCAGTGATCGCTGATATAGTAGATATTGTACGTGGAAACCATGGTCCTATGCTTGGATATAAAAAAGGTTTGGAGAGCGGACTTACACTGCTTAGTAAAGATGAGATAGTGACTCAGTATTACCTTAGACTGGAAGTAGATGATCAGAGTGGTGTATTGGCAACAATTACTTCTGCATTGGGTGAATTTGGTATCTCTATAGAATCTATGTTGCAAAAACCAACCAAGAGTGAAGATATCGCTAAACTTCTTTTTACAACACATAAGTGTAAAGAGAGCGAGATGCAAGAAGCAATGACAGCACTTGGTAAGCTTGATGTTGTGCATGGCGAGATTGCTATGATGAGGATTGAGAAATAAGGAGTTACTATGGCAAAAGACCACTATTTTGACATCACGGCGAAGCTGGATATGATGGAGATGAAGAATGCTATCGTTATGGCAGAGAAAGAGGTAGCGACGCGCTTTGACTTTAAAGGTGTGAAGGCTGAGATAAATTTGAATGAGCAGGCAAAAACACTCTCTTTGAGTTCTTCTACAGACTCGAAGATAGATGCGCTTAAAGATATACTCATCTCTAAACTCATTAAGCGTAACATCGCAGGGAAGTCACTCGAAGAAGTGAAAACTGAGGGTGTTTCTGGTGGGAACACGAAAGTGATTTACCGTATTGTAGATACGATAGATAAAGATGAAGCCAAGCAGATAGTCAAAGCCATCAAAGCGATGAAACGCAAAGTAACTCCGTCTATACAAGGTGATGAAGTACGTGTATCTGGTAAGAAGATAGATGATCTGCAGGCCGTGATGGCTGAAGTGAAGACACTTGATTTGAAGGCGCCGTTGGTGTTTGGGAATTTTAAATAATTTTGTTTGATTGAATCAATTTACTGATTTTTTAAAATTGCCTCTGAGTTAAATTGTGGTGTTGTTTTTCTCTTCATTTTTTTTAGAAAAAAACGAAGCAAAAAAAGCGTCACTACTCTCAAATCGCGTTGCTTTCAAGGGTGTTCGTAGTGACAGGGCAGACTATCGTCTGATTTGATAGGAGGGTGCATAAGAGTTGCTGACTCTTATGCACAGTGCCCGCCGCCGCAGCATCCTGAATGGGCTTTGGCTCTTTCATCAACAGCTATTTGGAAATTTTGTCCATCTTCACTGAAAGTAAATTCATGTTTCTGGCACCATTCGTCATTCATGACTTTTACCATATTCATGGCTTCCATGAGCGCATCATCTTTACTTGCAAAATGTTTGTTATTTTCAAAGTCTGACTTTTTGAAACATCCACACTCTTTTTCTATATTTATTGTAAACATTGCTATCCTTTAGGTATAATTTTGCACGAGAGTAACAAAGTAAAGTTAATAAGACTAAGTTTTAAGCCTAATTAGGATAAATTTAGTCTTATTTGTTTCAAAAGGCATCAATTATGACAAAAAAAGATACAGAACGTAAAGAGATAGAGAGTGTCTGTACCTACTGTGGTGTAGGATGTGACATCACTGGAGTGGTGGAAGACAATAAGATCATTAAGATATTTGCCCAAAAAGATGGGGTGGTTTCCGAGGGAAAGCTCTGTATCAAGGGGAAATACGGGTATGATTTCGTGGATGCCAAAGACCGTATTCGTGAGCCTAGAATTAAAAAAACTTTTTTAGTCAAAAACCCGCAGCTTCAAAAAGTTTTTGGTGCAAAGCTTGTAGCTTTTGATGATGCATATATGACCTGTGACGTGGACACAGCCACCAGTATGGCGGCAATGAAGCTTGACGAAATAAAAAAGCAGTATGGCAGTGAAAGTTTTTGTGCTATAGGAGGTGCGAGAACATCATGTGAGAGTGCCTATGCCTTTCAGAAATTCTGCCGTGAGACTATGGACTCTCCACATGTAGACAACTGTGCAAGGGTTTGTCACTCTCCAAGCCTCAAGGGGATGCGAGCGACCATAGGTGAGGGGGCTGCGACCAACCCCTATAATGACATCTATGAGTGTGAATATATGATCGTCATAGGCTCCAACACTATGGAGGCGCACCCTATCATCGCTAACCGTATTGTAGATATGGCAAAGAAACATAACAACCTCTCTGTCATTGATGTGCGTGAGACCAAGCTGGCACGACTGGCGAAGCATAGTTGTATCATTCCTTTTGAGGCGAATCTGTTGGTGCTTAATATGATGGCGTATGTCATCATTGATGAAGAGCTTTATGACAAAAGTTTTATTCAAAATCGTACTAAAGACTTTGATGTATTTAAAGAGAACATACTGAATGACCCTTATGCCAATCCGGCATTTTTCAAAGAACTAGAAGGGTATGAGTATCTGGCTAAGATGATACCCAATATCGCCAGAGAGTATGCCATAAAAAAATCAATGATTTTTTGGGGGTTGGGTATTACAGAACATCTCGATGGCTCGTATGCAGTGATGGCTATTACTCATCTGGCACTGATGACGGGTAACATCGGTAAAACAGGTGCGGGGCTTATGCCGCTTCGTGGACAGAATAATGTACAGGGAGCGTGTGATATGGGCTGTCTGCCTTACTACCTGCCTGACTACCAGACACCTGAAAAAATAGGACTTATGACCCCACAACTCATGGATGCGATGCTTGATGGCAAAATTAAGGCACTGCTCAATATGGGAGAAGATATCGTCCATATTCACCCAAATGTCAACAAGACGGAAAAAGCCATAGAAAATCTTGAATTTATTATGACGCAGGAACTTTTCATGACAGAGATCGCCCAAAAAGCGGACATTGTCATAGGGGTGAAATCTGCCTATGAAAAGACTGGTGTCTATGTTAATGCCATGAGAAGACTGCACCTTTCTCAGCCACTGGTAGAGACAAATCTACCTGATGACTGGGAAGTGTTGACGCAGATGGCACACAAACTCGGAGATGAGAAGAACTTTCATTTCAAAACTTCTGAAGATGTCTGGAATGAGGTCAGAGAGGTGGCACCTAGAAGATTTAGTGGTGCAGACTACTACAGGCTGGAGCGTCACAGAAAGCGTGGGATGCAGTGGCCAATTTATCATGAAGACACGCCTATACTGCACCTGCTTGATTTTCGTACAGAAGATGGACTAGGGAAGTATGTCTATAAGCAGTATGAACCAAGAGGGATGGTGCAGGAAATTGTAGAGAAAAAATTCTACAACGATGTGCTGGAAGGGTATTATCTCACCACAGGGCGTACACTGGCGCACTATAACAATGCTGCACAGACCAAACGAAGCTCCAAGTTAGATACTAAATATGATGAAGATGTACTCCTTGCTCCGCTTGAAGATGAAGAGAAACTGGGTGATAAAGTCATCTTGAAAAGTGCCTATGGAGAGAGTGAAGCACTTACAGTCAAGTTTACAGACAAGATAAGAACAAAAACCCTCTTCTGCACTTTTCACCATGCCAAAAGCCACATCAATGCCCTCTTTGGAGATGAGTGTGACGAACTTATTATGACAGCACGTTTTAAGTCCGTGAAAGTCGATGTTATCCCTGTGGGAGATGAGGTGGCATGCGGGTAGAGTATAAGGTCGCATTTCGCGACTCTATAAAAGACACTATCTGATACAATTTAAGGTATTTTAAACAAAGAGTCTTTTCAAAATATCTACGCAACAATCTGTGATGCATATTTCCCTTTATGCGATTGTGCGATCACATTTTGTTTTATTTTTGTTGAAGAGGTCAGAGGGTTGTAGCTGACCTGTATTATTTTTGCACCTTTTGCTTTGAGATATTTTTCAACGGCAATATTATGTGGTTTATCTCCCCAGTCTTCTCCAATCACAAAGATATCTACATTTAAATCTTTACAGTTACTGACGTATTCCAGTTTATCATAAGAAACAACATCATCTATGCATCCCAATGCTTTGAGCATTCTCATTCTTTGATCTAATGGTATAACAGGTACATTTCTTTTGTATGAACCTACAACTTCATCAGAAGCCACACCTACGACAAACTTATCACCTAAGGTTGCACAATATTCCAATAGGTCTAAATGATCAACATGTACCATATCAAAGGTACCAACAGTATATACAAGCATTTTAAAAATTCCTTTACTAAAAAGGAACCACCTATTATTAGAGGTTCCCTCAATATATTAAGCACATACTATCCTTTTAATGCTAAAATACACGCCTACTTAAAAAAAGTTTAATATTTATTTAAAGGATTTAAAATATGTTAAAAAAAAATACAGAGAGTGTAGAAACGAAACAACCTACTATCCTCTCTTACGTGAATGACCTTCCAAACCTTTTATCGCTTTCTGGATTGGCATCTACTATCCTTGCCATCTATTTTTCTATTACCGGTCTTTATGCTGCTGCTATGATTGGTATGGTTTGGGCAGTTGCTTTTGACTGGGCAGATGGACTTGTCGCGAGAAAACTAAAGGGAAGAACACCTACGGACGCAAAATTTGGTGGACAACTTGATGTGTTAATAGACATAGTAAGTTACGGGGTGACTCCGGCAATTTTACTTTTATCTTACGGAGATTTTGCACCTCTGTTTTTAATAGGTGCTTTTATCATGATGGCAGCTGCAGCTATACGACTAAGTTATTTTAGTACTTACGGCTTAGCAGGTGGAACAAAATACACAGGACTTGCACTTGACAATAATAGTTTAATTTTGGTATCTGTATTTTTACTAGAGAGGATAGTGAGCCATGACATATTTACTATTATTTTATATGTTAGTGGGGTTGGTCTTGCCATTTTAAATGTATCAGAAATCAAAACACCAAAACTCTCAGGAAATCCAAGAAATGTTTATCTGCTTGGGGCTTATACGTTTGTTATAACAGCTATATATGGCTTGCAATTATTGTAAAATGAATGAGGAAAAATAGATTTAATGAAAAATATGACAATTTGACATGTTTTTATTACCTCCTTCCTTTTTCTTCTATACTTCTAATATTACTATACTAAGTAAATACCTTAATTTTTGATGTAATGATTTTGTTCATAATTAAGGCAGATTTTTGAAGAACTCGCCTTAAAGAATTCGGGTAATATAGACAGTTAGGAGTACCCATGAATGAATTAACTATCCCCATACATCATAAAATTTATACACTACGTGGTAAACAAATTATGCTAGATGAAGATTTTGCAGAGTTGTATGAAGTTATAACCAAAAGGTTTAACGAACAAGTCAAAATAAATAGTGAGAGATTTCTAGATGATTTCATGTTTCAATTGAGTGAAAAAGAGTATGAAAACTTGAAGTTGCAGATTGCGACCTCAAAATAATAAGGATAAAAAATGCGTGAACTTCCCAAACTCTTCGGAGATCAAAGTGAAACCCTTGCCACACAGTTTTTGGAACAGGAGGGTTTTGTGATTTTGGAGCGTAACTATTTTGCCAGAAAACTTGGCGAGATAGACATTATCGCCGAGAAAGATGAGGTGCTTCATTTTATAGAGGTAAAAAGTGGGAAGTCTGATACTTTTGATCCTGTCTACAATGTAACACCTGCCAAGCTTCGTAAAGTCATTAACTCTGCATACTATTATCTCAAAACCAAAGGCTTGGATATACCATTTAGTATAGATGCACTCATAGTACGTGGGGATGAGGTGGAGTTTATAGAGAATGTTACACTTTAATGGAAATATTCTTTTGAAAGTGATGTAAATGTTTCAAAGAGTTTACTTTGATATTTATTTTTATGGTAGACCATATAAAATTCTCTTTCAAAAGTCATATTGTGCAGTTTGATTTCGTAGAGTTCTTTGCTTTCAAGTGCTTTTTCTACAGCAAAGCGGGAGATACAGGTAATAGCCTCAGAGTTATTGCAAAGCAGTGTCTTTACTTCTTCAAATTCATTAAAATGCATAAAAATAGGAAGATCTGAAGCAAGTTTCCCTAAACGTTTTAGAAAAACCTCTCTTGTTCCGGATCCCTCTTCTCTCAAAAGCCATTTTTTAGAAAAAAGTTGATCAATATAGTATGTTTTTTCTGCAAGTTTGGCATCGCTTGATACAACAATCAGTTGATCTTTTCCTATTTGATGCTTGATGAGATCAGCTTCTTTACAGACCATTTCAACAAAGCCAATATCGGTAGAACCGGTTAAAACTTCTTTTAAAATATCTGCGGAATTACGGATCTGATGCTGTAAAGAGACATCAGTATACTCTGAAAGAAAGTCATACATCACTTGAGGCATGATGAATTCACCAATACTTTTACTTGATGAAATACGCAGTATCCCTGAAAGTTTATTGTGTTTAAAGCAGTGTTCTGCTTCTTTTAGTATGAGATAATGAGGATAGGTTTTTTCTCTAAAAAAGCGTCCACGCTCATTGAGAATTAACTTTTTACCGATACGGTCAAAGAGTGGTTCTGAAAGCTTTTTTTCCAATGATTTTATAGAAAGTGAAATGGCTGATTGGCTTATAGAAAGTTTTTGGGCAAGTTGAGATACATGTGTATTGTCTGCCAAATAATAAAAAAGTTCTAATTCTCTCAGTGTCATATTTCCAACTTATTGATAATTTTAATAATTATATCAAGTTTTATATATTTTTAAAATGATAAATTTTATTCTATAATCCGTTTAAATTATTACAAAAGGTTAAGAATGAGATTATCTAAGATTATAGTACTATTGGCAGTGTTTTTTACTTCAGGCATGGCATCAACGTTTGTTTCCTATCATGAAACAGCAGATAAATTATTGCAGCAAAATATAAAAAATGGATTACGCGCAACAACGGATGAGGTAAAAAAAGCGTTAAAATCAAAAGATACACTGGTTGTGGATGTAAGAACTGTACAGGAATGGGCCGGAGCACATATTAAAGGAAGTGTAAGAGTCGGTAGACAAACACCTGAATTAGCCATTTCAAATTTTGCACTTGACGATGATGACAAATTGATAAAAGACAAATTGATTGTTGTATGTAACACTGGACATAGAGCATCACTTGAAGCAGTTATTTTTAGAAAAATGGGTTTCAAGCAAGTAAAAGTATATCCTTTGGATGAGTGGATTGATGAATGTAATCCAATAGCAACAAAATATTCAACTCAGAAATATAAAGAAGGAAGAGCAAAGAAATTTGGTTTGTTTTATTCCGCATCATGCTATGAAAAAGCTATTAAAAATTAAAATACTCTATGCTATGTAAACTATGGTAAGCTATGAGGTTTCATGATTTTGGTAAATCTTACGCTATAATGTACGCCAATTATAGTGTAAAGGTATACTTATGAGACTGACTGAAGAGCAGCTTGTACAATTTGACAAAGATGGATTTTTACTTTTATCCAATTTTGCAGATCATGAATTTTGTGATACGATTAAAGATATCGCAAAGGCACATTTAAAGCATAAAGTACCTCCTATTGAGACAGAGACAGAGTATGTAGGGAAGTCCAAGGAGGAGAGAGAACGTATCTCTGACGGAAAGAGCGAACAGAGGGAAGAACGTATTACTGTAAGACGGCTTCGACAGGTCTACCATCGTGATATTGTCTTTAGGCAGTGGATGGAGAGTAGAAAGATACGTCCGATACTGGGTCAGATACTGGGAGAAGACCCTACGATCACTGTAGCCCATCATAACTCTATTATGACAAAAATGCCGCATACTTCTACAGAGACCTCCTGGCATCAGGATTTTCGTTACTGGCATTTTGAAAATGACAATCTTGTGAGTATCTGGCTTGCACTGGATGAGGAAAACAGTGATAATGGTGTTCTGGAATTTATCCCGGGAAGCCACAAAATGGCATTTGAAGCATCCCAATTTGATGAGAAGGAATATTTCTCAGCAAATATCCCTCAAAATCACTCTTTACTCAGTACGAAAGTAAGCAATGCATTAAAAAAAGGTGATGTGGTACTGTTTCACTGTAAACTGTTGCACAGAGCCAATAAAAACAGTACAGATGAGCCAAAGATCTCTTTCGTCTATACCGTAAAAGGATGTAGTAATAAAGCACTGGAAGGTACACGCTCTACAGAGTATAATGAAATACCATTACACACTATTTCTACACAATAAATGTATAAATATGAAATGTATGAAAAATAGTTGACAAAATAATAAAAAGTTGTTATAACTCATTAATGAAATTAAGCTATAATTTTCAAAACAAAATTTAAAGGACTTAAATATGGCAAAATATGTAGAATTGACAGCAGAAAACTTTGATGCGACAGTAAAAGAAGGTGTCACAATGGTAGACTTTTGGGCTCCATGGTGCGGACCTTGTAGAATGATTGCTCCGGTAGTTGAAGAGTTGGCTGAAGAGTTTGAGGGAAAAGCAACGATCGCTAAAGTAAATACGGATGAGCAACAAGACTTAGCAGTAAAATACGGTATCAGATCGATCCCTGCGATCCTTTTCTTCAAAAATGGTGAAGTAGTAGATCAAATGGTAGGTGCAGCTTCTAAAGATGCATTTGCAGAAAAAATCAACGCACAACTATAAGTTGTACCATAGTCAGGAAGATCCTCTTCCTGCCATCCTCCCTTTTAAAACTTCTCTTAAAAATTATTAACCAAGTATTTAAAGTGTATAATTCTGGTAATTATGTGTTTAAAAATTTCAAGGATTCAAAATGTTAGATTGTGCGATCATCGGTGGTGGACCGGCAGGCTTAACGGCAGGACTTTATGCAACACGCGGCGGGCTTAAAAATGTTACCATGTTTGAAATGGGAATGCCCGGTGGGCAGATCACCCAAAGTTCCGAGATAGAAAACTATCCGGGATTTTTCGAGCATGATAAAACGGGTATGGATTTTATGAATACCTGGCAGAAACAGTGTTTTCATTTTGGACTCAAACATGAAATGAAAAAAGTAGAACGTGTGTCTAAAACAGGTGAACATTTTACCGTAACACTTGAAAGTGGTGAAAGCGTAGAGGCAATGACAGTAGTAGTTTGTACAGGGAGTACGCCCAAAAGAGCAGGTTTTAAAGGTGAAGATGCATTTTTTGGGAAAGGGGTAAGCACCTGTGCAACATGTGACGGATTTTTTTACAAAGACAAACCGGTAACCGTATTGGGTGGGGGTGACACGGCACTTGAAGAGGCACTTTACCTCTCCAATATCTGCTCAGATGTCTATGTAGTACATCGAAGAGATACCTTCAGGGCAGCACCTCCAACAATTGAACGTATAGAGAAAAAATCCAATATCCACCTTATTACAGACTCTGTTATAGAAGAAGCCTATGGTGATGCTATGGGGCTGGCAGGAGTCAAAATTCGTAATGTCAAAACTGATGAGATCACGCAGATGGAAAATACCGGACTTTTTGTCTTTGTGGGGCATAATGTACAAAATGAAGTGTTGAAAGATGAAAACGGAGCATTTATCTGTGATGTGAATGACTGGGGACAGGTGATCGTTGATCTAAGTATGAAAACATCAGTTGAAGGGCTGTATGCAGCAGGTGACATACGTATAGAAGCACCCAAACAGGTAGTTTCGGCAGCAGGTGATGGAGCAGTGGCAGCGTTACAGGTTATTTCAACAATTCAAGAACAAGCATAAAAGGAAGCAAAAAATGACAAAAGTCGGTATTGTAGGCAGTACGGGAAGAATGGGAGAGCATCTCATTAAAAATATACTTGAAGATGAAGCTTTAATACTTGGTGGGTTACATGTCTTTGATGAATTAAAGACAGACGTTCCTGCTGATGTTTTGGTTACAAACAGTATGGCAGCATTGCTGGAAGCCTGTGATGTGATCATTGATTTTTCTGCACCGGTAGCAACGCAGGAGCTTTGCGAGGAAGCACTGAAAAATCCGACACCATTGGTCATTGCAACAACAGGATTTACTGCACACCAGCAAAATCTATTAACAGAAGCCTCTAAAGAGATGCCTGTACTTTATGCGTCCAATATGTCAGCAGGTATTGCATTGCTTAAGCAATTGGTTGAAAAAGTTTCAGCTACATTAAAAGATTTTGATATTGAGATCGTTGAGCAGCATCATAGACATAAAGTAGATGCACCAAGCGGTACGGCATTGACTTTGGGTGAATTTGCAGCCAAAGGACGTGGTTTGGACTTGGATGCAGTACGTGTCTCAGGAAGAGACGGACAGATAGGTGCCAGAACCAAAGATGAGATAGCTGTAATGGCTTTGCGTGGTGGTGACATTGTAGGACGCCATACGGTTGGGTTTTACAATGATGGAGAGTTTTTAGAGTTGAATCATACTGCTACAAGCAGAGAAACATTCTCAAAAGGTGCCATAAGAGCAGCGAAATGGTTAGTCAACCAAGAGAGTGGTCTTTACTCCATTAATGACTGTTTAGGAATTTAATATGTGTGCAATTGTAGGTGTATTTGGTGCAAAAAAAGCTTCTACCGTAGCGTATTATTCGCTTTTTTCTATGCAGCATCGTGGTCAGGAAGCTACAGGTATTTCTGTAGCCAATGGTGAGCATATTTCTGTTTATAAAAAACGTGGTATGGTTGCTGATGTCTTTTCGCAGGCGACACTTGACAGTCTGGAAGGTAGCTGTGCGGTAGGGCACAACCGTTATTCTACTGCAGGAAGTGAATCTGCAGGAGATGCACAACCTGTATTTGCCAAATATAAATTGGGTGAGATCTCTGTGGTACATAACGGGAATCTTGTCAATAAGCACGAAGTACGTAATGAGTTGATTGACAGAGGAGCAATTTTCCAAACGGATATGGATACAGAAAATATCATCCATCTTATTGCAAAGTCTCAAAAAGATTCGTTGGTTGATCGTATTAAGGATATGCTGACAAAGATAGAGGGTGCTTACTGTTTGGCGATCCAAAGCCGTTCTAAAATGTTCGTGATCCGTGACCGTTTCGGTATTAGACCACTCAGTCTTGGAAAACTTAAAGACGGTGGCTATATTGTTGCATCTGAAACTTGTGCCTTCGATCTGGTAGGAGCAGAATTTATGCGTGATGTAAAGCCCGGAGAGATGCTAACCTTTGAAGAGGGGAAAGAACCGGTAAGTGAACAGATTTTTGAACCGGATTACCATCCTTGTGCCTTTGAATATATCTATTTTGCAAGACCGGATTCTATTATTGATGGTAAAAATGTTTACCAGAAGCGTCTACAGATGGGAAGACAACTGGCTAAAGAGACTCCTGCTGATATTGATTTGGTATTGCCGGTTCCAGATAGTGGCGTTGCTGCTGCAAAAGGATATGCTGAAGGTCTTAATGTACCGTTTGAGATGGGGATCGTTAGAAATCACTATGTGGGACGTACTTTTATTGAGCCAACACAGGAGATAAGGGATCTTAAGGTGAAGTTGAAGCTTTCACCTGTGAAACATCTCATAAAAGGTAAAAGAGTTGCCATCATAGATGATTCACTCGTACGTGGTACTACTTCTAAACAGATAGTACGTATGCTTAAAGAGGCAGGTGCCAAAGAGGTACATATGCGTATTGCTGCACCGGAGATTAAGTACCCTTGCCGTTATGGGATAGACACGCCAACCAAAGAGGAACTTGTCTCTACAAAATATACAGCGGAAGAGATAGCCAAAAACATGGGTGCGGATTCTCTTGGGTTCCTCTCTATTGAAGGACTAAAAGAGTCATTAGGCAAGGATAGAACATATTCGTTGGTAAGTTTTGACGGTAAATATTTTGCCGGAGGAAATGCAGAGAGTCCGGGATGTGCCGGAGGATGTTAATATAAAAGGACAGATATTGAATCTGTCCCTACTATTTCTTACGACTTTCTTTCTCTGTAATTCCAGACATTCCAAATCTTCTTGCTAACTCTTGTTTGACTCTGTCGGGTGAGATGTCACGGTAGCCTAAACCAACCAAGGTATGATAGAGAAGATCGGCAGATTCGTAGATGACTTGTTCATCACTCTCTTCCTTGATGGCAACGCATACTTCATCTGCCTCTTCTCGAATTTTAGAAAGCATGAGTTCTTTGTCATCAAGTAGTTTTTTAGTCCATGACTTTTGTTCTGCTGGTGCATTTTTACGTTCGAGTATTGTATGGTAAAGGGTATCTACTACACCATAGATGGCATCGGTATCTACCTCTTTGTCCAAAATGATCTTCTCTTGCATGACAGAAGTAAAGAAACAGCTTTTACGTCCTGTGTGGCAAGCCACACCATTTTGTTTGATCTTAAGTATTACCGTATCTGCATCACAGTCGAGGAGTACATCTTTGATCTCTTGCGTATGGTCAGAGCTTTCCCCCTTTTTCCAGATACGCTGTTTGCTTCTACTGAAGTAGTGGGCATAGCCTGTAGAGAGAGTGAGATTATAGGCTTCCTCATTCATATAGGCGAGCATAAGCACCTGATTTGTTTCATTGTCTTGTGCAATTGCAGGGATGAGGGGGTTTTTGTTCCAGTCGATTTGCATAATTTCTCCAATGTAGGGTGCTGTACCCTTACAGCACCAATGGTGAAGGTGTTGTGAGGGCACAACACTCTACGTTTATTGTTGTGCCGATACGGCTCTTTGCTCTTTACCTTTTGCATCTACCCAGATGTTAGGTACTGCACCACCAGGGGTAAGGAAAATCTGTGCATCCTTGTTCACTTTAAGAGCTTCATTGAACTTACCTTGTGTCTTAATTTGCTCTAGTTGAAGAAGTTCTGCGGTGAGTGAGTTCGAGATAAGTTTATTTGCTTTTGCTTGTGATTCGGCTTCTATACGAATCTTGTCTGCCTCACCCTGTGCCTCAATACGGTTTTTTTGTGCTACACCTTTTGCTACTTCAGCAGCTTTAAGTGCTTGCTCTTTGGCTTTTTCTTTCTCTTGTTCTGCAATGGTCACATCTTGTTTAGCTGCTTGTACTTCTTCTATTTTTTCTTTAATTTTTGGAGGAAGTACAATGTTTCTAAGTTCTACAGAAGAGAGGATAACCGGCTGGTTTGGAAGTGCATCTACCTTTTCACGTACCTTGGTCTGGATCGCTGAAGCTATAGCATTTCTCATTTCCGGAAGCTGCTCTGCTGTGTATTGTCCTACCACATCACGTACTACTTCTCTTACTTTAGAGTTAATGATCTTCTCTTCCCAGCTTGAACCCCATTTTTCTATTGTAGCCGGTGCTGACTCTGGCTTAATACTGTATTGAACTGCAAGATCAATGTTGACAGTAAGTCCGCGCTTGTCAAGTACGGGGATAGCTCTGTTTCTTCGCAGAGCTCCCTCAAAGTTTTTGTAACTGTCACCCAACTCTCGGGAAACATCATTAGAGTAAGTGATGAGTCTAATACGTGTATTGACAGGAATAATTTTTTGTAGCATCGGGATGTAAAAATGTAAGCCTGCACCTAGAGGTTTTTGTTCAAATTTACCTGTGGTTACCTTGATGCCTATTTCCCCGGAATTAATTATGGTAAATGGTTTGAAAATAAACAGTGCAAAAGCAATGATGGCAATAATAATAGCCCAAGTAGGGAAACCTTTTGGCATATTGTTTAGAGGATTTTCAAAATGATTTCCTCCACTATTGTTGTTAGAGCTTGGTTTTTTCTTTTTAAAATAATCATTCATGTCTGCTGGCATGTAAAGTCCTTATATGTATGTGAGGTAGTGTTTATACTTTTCATTGCGTCCGAAGACAACATCAAAATACGCTTTTTGTAATTTTTCAGTGACAGGACCTCTTTTGCCTTCACCTATAATTCTGTGATCAAATGATCGTACAGGAGTAACTTCTGCAGCCGTTCCAGTAAGAAAAAGCTCATCGGAGATATAGATCTCATCTCTTGTAATATTGCGTCTTTCTACTTTTATACCCATATCATTTGCAAGTTCAAGTACTGTTGTCTGCGTAATGGACTCTAATGAGTTATCGTTTGGAGGGGAGATCAGTTTTCCGTCACGGACGATGAAAATACACTCACCCGTTCCTTCTGCGATAAAACCATTTTCATCTAACATCAATGCTTCATCAAATCCGTTTTCGATCGCTTCATATTTTGCCATTTGGGAATTAAGATAGTTTCCTGCCGCTTTTGCTTTACCAAAAGTAGAACGGTTGGGATTTCTTGTGATGGAAGAAGTACAGGTAGTGATCCCTTTTTCTAAACCGTCTGCACCGAGATATGCTCCCCATTCCCAGGCAGCAATGCTTGTATTCACGGGAACATTTTTGTGGTAGATTCCCATTTGTCCGTATCCAAGGTAGATCAGTGGTCTAAGATAGACATTGTCTTTAAAGTCATTGGCTTTGAGTAAGTCAATGTGTGCCTGCTTTACTGCCTCATAATCCATATTGGGTTTAATGGCAACGATTTTTGCTGAATTATAGAGTCTTTTACAGTGTTCTTCAAGCTTAAAGATAGCCAGACCATCTTCTGTTTGATACGCACGTGTACCTTCAAATACTGCATTACCATAATGCAGTGTATGTGTTAAAATATGGATTTTGGCATCTGCCCAAGGTACAAGATTGCCATCCATCCAAATATATTTTGCTTCATTCATTGTGTGATTCTCCAAAACATGCAAAACAGCATGCTAAAATTAATGGATCATTCTAGCTAAATTGTGGTTAATGATCGGTTATGCAAATTCAAGGAAGAGTCCTATCAAGAGTGAGAATACAATAGTGAGTAGGATTTGAAGTATGCTGTAGGTTTTTTCAGAAAAATCGGTTTTGAGTCTGATCCATGTTACGATCTTCATAGCAGGAAATGCCATGAAGACAAGCATGACAACAGAAAAGACAAGAGTGAGAATAATATTTAACATGTACTATATCCCATAATAGTGATGTGCAAAAGCATTCTCTTCTTTGGTGTGTAGCTCAAGCGTTGAAAGTTGTGTGCCATTGTTGTCTGAGATGACAAGAATATGGTTCTTTATCTTAAGATGTTTTTTCCCCCATTCACGTTCCAGTCTTTCAAATTCTTTAAAAAGTGTCATATTATTTGGCTTTTCTTTAAAAGCAGGATCTTCTTTGCTCATGATCTGCAGACCGCCGAAACGTTTATCTAGATAATAGGGACTATAGCGTTGTACAGCTTTATAAACACGTGCATTTTTAGAGCTGGGTTTACTTTCTAGAAAAGCACTTAATCCAAAGATTAAAAAACCTATGAAGAGTGCAATAGGAAGATATTTGTTAAAGGACTTCATGGGTTCCCTTCTGATTTATTTTTGTTAGTATAGAGCCTTTTAAATAAAAATCGCTTGATGAATATCAATAGTCCTGATGTTAAAGTGTGTTACTATTAAACTTCAATATAAATGAATAGGTAGAATAATGAAAAATTTTTTCTTTTTAGAGGGTGCATATCTTATATTGGGAGGGATCATCCTTCTTATTACACTTTTTGTAGGGACTAGACCGTTTATGTCAAAGGGAGCAGCAAAAAGAGGGTTGCTTTGGGTTTCTTTGGTTCTTGCTGTTTTTATCGGAGCCCACTATAAGATGACTATCAACAGAATGGAAGCAGTAAAAGCAGCATTTGAAAAAGATCAGCCTATCATTTGTGAGAGTAGAATGCTACGAAAAGTAGCACAGAGTGTGAATATTCAAAAATCAAAAGAATGGTCTCTGGAAGGAGATAATTTTGTCTCCCCCAATTATTCAAGACCTTTCTTCTCTGCCAGATGTATTGTAGAATAGGTTATAACAATACAATTATAACTTTTACTTTTATAATATAATTATAACTATTTCTTAATTTCTTCATCAATATTTATGATTTTTATCGATTTTCTTGATATATGTCAATCCTAAGACTTTTTTAAACTGTCATAATACTTTCATGCTCTAAGGTTTTGATCCTTTTAGTAAATAGATGACCAACAGGAAACCATTATGATAGAAAAGTTGATAGTCAGACCGGAGATCGCGTTAGATCAATTCTTACCGATTTTTATAGAATCAACACTTGTACTTGTTTTTGGGGTGGGATATGCAGCCATTATCACGCTCTCAAAAATGGGTTACTTTTCTAAAAAATGGATGCCTGTAGGGTATCTGTTTTGGGCATTACAAACTTATTTCCTGTATGATTTCTCAATGCTTATCCAGAGTAACCATTTTACTTTAAAAGTGATGATGGTAACTATGGTAGCATATCTTTTTGTCCCTCACCTCTATTTTTATTTGATCAGTGCAGGGGATGCAAGATATGACACAAAAGAAGATGAAAACATGCAAGATACAAAATTAAAGGAGGAAACACATGGCTAACAAAAATGTTTCGGTTTGGACCAGTATACCATTTTGGCGACGTTCAGCAGCATGGGTCACAGGATTTGCAAGTATTTTGCTGATCTGGTTGACATTTGATACGCTTGGACAAATTACAATGGGTACTGATGCAGATCTTAAGAACGGGGTAGATAAGAGAGTACCGGGTCCGACAGTGATCAATTACCATATTGATTACAAGATGAGTGCGAAAAGAGGACATGAGGTACCGGTAATCGGTGGGAAACAACCATTCTTTGGAAAAGAGTGGAGCCAAAAGGATGCAGCAGCATTACTTCATCTTGGGAAACTTACTTCTCAGGCAAAAAACTGTATGGATTGTCATACACTTTTGGGTAACGGCGCTTACTATGCACCGGATCTTACAAAAGCTTGGCTGGATCCTGCATGGCAAAATGGCGGACCAATGCAAGGTATGACAGGAAAAAATACAGTAGAAGAGGCAATGGCTGAGTTCTTACAGCATCCTTCACAGTATCCTACACATGCTCGGATGATGCCAAATCTTGGGATTACAGCAAAAGAAGCAAAAGGCTTGGTGGCTTTCCTTAAACATATGAGTAGTATTGACACGAACGGTTTCCCTAGAAACTTCTCAAAAACAGTTGATCAATTCAAAACAGGAGGCACAAATGCTCACTAGTATTAAAACGAATGAATTTGGAGGAGACAAATCCAAAGAATTGGGAATGATGTATTTTAGGGTTGCAATTATACTCTTTGGTGCACAGCTTCTGATGGGACTCATCGCAGCTACTCAGTTCATCGTACCTGGATTTTTGTTTGAAGTGTTTGATTTCTCAGTAGCCAGAATGGTGCATATTAATGCATTGGTTGTATGGATGCTTTATGCAATGATCGGGTCAGTTTACTTTATGCTGCCTGATGAAACAGGGGTCGAAACCGTCGGTATCGGGCTTGGAAAACTGGCTTTTTGGGTACTTACTGCAGCAGTGACAGTCGTTGTGCTTGTATTTATCTTTGTTCAGGTAGGTTCAGGAACAGAAACATCTATTTGGCTGATCAATGAAGGTAGAGAATATCTTGAAGCACCAAGATGGGCCGATATCGGTATTGTTGTGGTGGTACTCATCTTTTATTGGAATACTTTTGCTACTTATATGAAAGGTCAGCGTACAGGTATTATGACAGTCATGGTTGCCAACTTGATGGCACTAGCAGGTCTCTACCTTGCAGGTATGTTCTTTACAGATAATATTTCTATGGACCAATTCTGGTGGTGGTGGGTAATACACCTTTGGGTTGAAGCTACCTGGGAAGTATTTGTAGGAACACTTGCAGCATATGCATTGATCAAGATCATTGGAGCAAAACGTGAGATCGTTGAAATGTGGCTATGGATCGAAGTATTGATGCTCTTTGGTTCAGGTATCCTTGGTATGGGTCACCACTACTTCTGGATCGGTACACCTGAGTACTGGTGGGAAATTGGTGCACTCTTCTCAGCATTGGAGCCAGTACCATTGGTAGCAATGTTTGTTCACGTCCTTTACGACTGGGGTAAAGAGCAAGGAATAGCAAAAGCAGAAGGTCATAAAGGGGCTGTTGCAAACAATGGACCGGCTATTGCATGGATCGTCACCAATGCTTTTGGTAACTTCCTGGGTGCAGGTGTTTGGGGATTCTTCCATACACTACCACAGGTCAACATTTATACACACGGTTCACAGTTTACTGCGGCACATGGTCACTTGGCATTCTTCGGTGCTTATGCAACGATATTGATAGGGATGATGTATATGGGTGTACAATATGCGTATGGTATTGAAAGACTCAAGTCAACCTTCAAGTCTAAAATGGCGATCTTCCTTATTACCTTTGGGGTACTGGGAATGACTGTTGCCTTGACCATTGCAGGATATGAGCAAGTGCTTGTTGAACGTGCAGAGTTGGGTGCCGGTTGGAATGCATTCTTTGTAGCACAAGGATTGCCTTGGTATGTTCAGGCACAGGTTTGGAGAGCTATTATGGGTGTAGTAACATTCATAGGATTTATCTATCTTGTACTGGATATGCTTACAATCGGTAAGCAAGCTAAAGTAGCGCAAGAAGCTTAAAAGAAAAGGGTACGGATCTTCCGTTCCCAAATTTATAAATAAGGAGAAACAATGTTTGGATTAATTGAACCATTTACAGATGTCAATCACAGTTTTTTTGGTATGTTAAATCAGGGACCTCTGACACTGACGATCTTTTTGCATACGGTAATTATTTTGCCAATGTTCTGGATCTATTTTAGTGAAAAAAAGAGACTTAACAAGTAAAAAATCATCATATAATTTGATGATAATTATATATTTTACTTAAGTAAATAAATGTTACACTTGGAAACAATTTTTTTAAATTGGTAAGAGGGAAATATGAGGACTGGGTAGAGTCCTCAAAATGTGTGTGAGTTGTCTTAAAATAAGACTCGCGATTTTATCTGGATAAACTTAAAAATTAAGTTAAATCGAACAGATAGTAAAGGAGAAAGAATGAAATTAAATAAACTCTTAAGTTTGGCAGCGGCTACAAGCTTGGCAGCAACGATGGCTATGGCAGGTACTTCAAACATGGATTTTGCTAAAGTGTTTGAGAAAGAGTGCCAAGGGTGTCACGGACCTATTCACCAAGGTGGTGTGGGGTCAGACCTTAGACCTAAGGCATTAAAGAAAAAAAGTAGAGAGTTTCTTGCTGAGACTATTTTAAACGGTAGAGAAAATACTGCAATGCCTTCTTGGAGCAGCAAGTTTTCAAAAGATGATGCCTCCGGCATGATTGACTGGTTGATGGACTGGAAAAATACTGTTGAACTTAAACTAAGCCTTGATGAAGTGCACAAGTCATGGACAAAATTGGCAGACAGAGAAGCATTGGCTAAAAAATATCCAAAAGCAGCAGATGTAAAAGATGTAAAAGACATTACGTTTGCAACAGAGAGAGATGCCTCATTGGTTGACTTTATTGATTCAACAACAGGTAAAGTATTGTCTCGCCACAAAGCAGGGTTTGCGGTTCACGTTACCGTAACCAATAAACATGACCCTAGATATGCATATTCAATTTCACGTTCAGGTAAACTGACTATGTTTGATATCGCAGCTCCTGGTCAGCCTGCATTGGCATCTGTTCAAGTAGGTCAGGAGTCCCGTGGGTTGGCAGTATCTCCAGATGGTAAATATGTTATGGCGGGTAACTACAATCCAGGTGGTGCAGTACTTTGTGACGCCCATACACTTGAGCCGCTTAAAGTGTATGACACAAGTCGTGTGATTAATATGGATGGACAGATTGAACCAAGCCGTGTAGCTTATATTGCAGATACACCTTATGGTCCTTATTTCTCATTTGCGCTTAAAGATGCAGGTCATGTGTATATCGTAGACTATAGCAAGCCTGATTTTCCTATCGTAGGTGATATTCCTAATATTGGTAAAGTACTTCATGATGCGTTCTTAAATGAGAATGAGGGTGAAGACTTTGGTCGTTATGTACAAGTTGCTTCTCAAGGGTCTGATTTGATGGGTATTGTGGATCAAAAGACAAAAAAACTTGCTGCAAAAGTATATACCGGTAAAAAATCAAAGCCGCACCCAGGTCAAGGTTCTTCCTGGTTTAACAAAAAAATGGGTAAACAACTGAATGCGACCCAAAGTATGAACTTTGGTCAAGTGGTTATTTGGTCATCTCCTGATTGGAAAGTAGTTAAGAAAGTTAAAACTGCCGGTGGTGGTCTATTTGTAGGGACAGGTGAAGATACACCTTGGATATGGTCTGACTGTGTACTTGGTAAACCAAAAAATTACAATAAAGTCTATTTAATTAACAAAGAGACACTTGAAACTGACAGAATTATTGAAGTTGGCAAAAAAGAAGGTAAACTGATTGATGCTAAAACAGGTAAAGTACTTCAAACATGGGATGCTACCCAGCATGAAAAAGTACCTGTTAATGAAAAAGCATTTGGTAAAGAAAAAATCTTGCCTATGCCAGCTAAATTGGGTGCAGCAGTGAAAGATCCTGTACAACCAAGATTGCTTCATGCAGAGCCTGCTAACCATGGAAAGTGGACTATGATCTCTGAGTGGACTACTGGTAGAATCGGTATCTATGAGTCTGAAACTGGTAAATTTGTTAAGTATATTGAAAACTTGACAACACCTACGTTTACATACTCAGTTGAGCATAGACAACACGTTCCTGGTGCTTAATCAGATTTTACTCTCTCCTTTTTGGAGAGGGTGATTTATTGAGATGATCCTTGGATCTTTTCAATAAGTTACCAAGGTTTTGATTTTATGAAACAAACGACTCTTTTTTGGCTCTTCATTTCATTTTTTTTTGTATTACTCTCCTCTCTTCAAGCTAAAGCTAAATATAAAGATAATTACTCCTGCAATGAGTGCCATGAAAAGATCTATGAAGAGTATCAGAGCTCTTATCATTCGCACGGGTACTTTAATGATACCTTACATCGTAAAATTGCAGACAAGGTCAGCGTTAAAAAGTATGACTGTGCTACCTGTCATATGCCTATGGCAAATAATCTTAAAAATATCGTTACAGGAAAGGCTAGACCTGATAAAAATAATAAAACACATACTGATGCAGTGAGTTGTTATTTCTGCCATACTATAGCCTACGTCAAAAAAGCACATAGATTTAATATTAATGTAAAAGCGAAACAGGCAGAGAATTATAAACCCTCTTTATATGGCAGGCTTGAAAACCCTGATCATAACGATAAACACTCCTCTGTAAAGAATCCTATTTATGCCAAAAAAGTATGTACAGGCTGTCATTCTCATAAACTCAATGAAAACAATGTTACTATTTTTCGTGCTATGCGTGAGGGTCAAAACAGTGAAGAGTGTATCAGGTGCCATATGCCGGAAGTACAGGGGGGTGCCGACAAGATCAACAAGAGAGCCAGAATGCATCATGCCAGTCATAAATTTTTAGGGATTCATGATGCATCATTCCGTAAAAAAGGTGTTGATATCAATGTTACAGCAGAGGGTGACAACGTAAAGATCATGATGCACAATAAAATGCCGCACCCTCTGATTATTCAATCTGCCCGTGCCAAATATCTAAAAATAGAGATCAGTAGAAAGAATAAGATACTATGGAGAAATTATCAGACAGATCCGAGAGAAGATAAACAAGGCTATTTTGCTGCCAGTTTTACAAAAGAGGGGAAACCTATTGTAATACCATACCATGCAACAGCCGGAAAAATCCATAATCTTGCAGCCAAAGAGACCAAAACATTGCACTATAAAACACCACTGCTAAAAAAAGAAGATACTATTATGGTGAGTTTCTATGTGCAGTTGGCAAAGAAGGATTGTGCCAAAGCGGTTAACTTAGACGGAACAGATTTAATGAAACCTATGTTGATAAAAAAAGTAATATTAAAGTTGTAAAAGAGTAGGATTTTATACTTAAAAGGATGAATTAGTATGGATATCATTATTGCCGGTGCAGGGACTGTCGGATATTCGTTGGCACAGACACTTTCTTTTAAACATAATGTGATCGTGATCGATAAAGATATCGACAAACTGAATAAACTGGATGAAGATATTGATATCCTGGTGATCTATGGAGATATTGAAAACCCAAAAACCTATCAGACACTAAATCTTGATACCGTTGATCTTTTCATTGCGGTAACAGATTCTGATGAAGCCAATCTGCTCTCTACTCTGATCGTAGAAGATGTAGTAGAAGTGAAACGAAAGATAATCAGACTGAAAAATGATGGTTTTTTAAAGAGCCATGTGCTTAAAAAACTCTCTATTGACTATGCCGTATTTCCCGATATTACGACAGCAAACAAAGTCAAAGCACTCTTTACCTTTCCCAAAGCAAACAATGTCAAGACCTTCCATCAGACCAAGCATAAACTGATCTCTATCAGAGTACAGTATGATGCCCAAATGCTCTATAAGGTAGAAGAATTAGTCAATGAAAATGTCTCTATTGTAGGGATAGAAAGAGAAAAAGAGTTTTTTATTCCTGTGCTAAATACTGCTATACAAAAAGGTGATCTTGTTTATCTTTTTGGCTCTATTGAAAGTATTGAAGAAATATCTGCAAAGTTGGATGAAAAGATGCCGACTTCTATTAAAAAGATCGTGATATTCGGTGCCAATACATTAGCCCAGAAAATTGCCAAAGCTCTTTTAGACAAAAATCTGGATATTAAAATGATCGAAAAAGATATTGATCATTGTAAAACTGCATCAGAGGTACTACAGGGGAAAGTCACTATTATCAACTCAGCTTATGAAGACCATCGCCTGTTTGAAGAGGAGGGGTTGAAAAATGCAGACATGGTTATTGCAGCAGGACATAATGATGAAAAAAATATTGTAAAATGTATTGAAGCCAAAGAGTATGGTGTACAAAAAGTGGTAGCAGTCAATAATGACAAAGCCTATTATGATCTGATGCATAAAATGGGGGTGGTGGTTGTACGAGGAAGTAAAGCTGGTGCACACTATGCCATTTTAGAAAAAATATCTTCAAGCTCTATTGTGACACAACGTCATTTTTGTGGGGGAAGAGGAGTTCTTTTCATGCGTAAAATATATCCTGATTCAGAACTCATAGGGAAATCTGTTAAAAAAGAAAATATAGAAAATATTCTTGTAGTACTCTTAAGGGAAGATAAGATTTATCCCCTTTCAAAGATCGAGCAGTTGGAGCAGAGTGATATTTTGGTTGTCTTTGGAAAATTTGAACAAACAGAAGAGATAGAGAAGTGGATATACACGCTTTAAAGAATATAGGGAAGTTTGTTTCCGTTATAGGGGTGGCACTCTCACTGTTTCTCTTTACAGCTATTATCGTGGGATGGATCTACCATGAAAATATGAGAGATTTTCTTTATTTTGACTTTGGTCTGTTTGGGTTCAATGCACTCATCTTTTTCCTTTTAAGACGGCATACCATGAAACTGAGTATTAAAGGCGGTATACTTTCAGTGAATCTTATCTGGGTACTTCTCGGAGTTGCCGGAGCGATTCCTTTTGTACTTTATACCGGTATCTCTCCTGCAGATGCCTTTTTTGAATCTGTCAGCGGCTTTACGACGACAGGGGCTACAGTTTTTTCCGATATAGAGTCTTTGCCAAAGTCCATACTTTATTTAAGAAGTTTGACGCATTGGCTTGGAGGCATGGGGATCATTGTCCTGGGTGTGGGACTTTTCTCGCTTATTAATCCCAGTGGGTCCATGGCACTTTTTAAAGCAGAATCCACAGGAATAAAAATGGAGAAGATCACACCAAAAGTCAAAGATACCGCTATAAGACTTTGGGGAATCTATCTGCTTTTTACACTGGTTGATGCTGTGGCTTTAAAGCTGGCAGGTATGACAGTGTTTGATGCGATTAACCATGCTTTCTCAACTATTTCAACTGGAGGATTTTCCACAAAAAACAGTTCACTGGGCTATTACAAATCTCCCTGGATCATATGGATCACTACTTTTTTTATGATCATTTCAGGGATCAACTTTTTGGCACACCTGAAACTGCTTTCTACTGGTAAACTGGATGGTTATAAACGAGAAGAGGTACTTTGGTATCTGGCGATCTTTGTCATCCTTTCTCTACTGTTGGGAAGTATCGATATCTTTGTAGATTATGACAGCTATTTTCATGCCTTGACACACTCTTTTTTTACGATTGCTTCAGTGTTGACTACAACAGGATTTGCTACTTTGGACTACTCCCAATGGGGGCATATTGCCATCAGTATTATTTTTGTGGCAATGCTTGTTGGAGGAAATGCCGGCTCCACTGCAGGTGGGGTAAAAGTCATACGTTATATTGTTTTATTTAAAAATATTAGGTTGCAATTCAAACAGACACTGCATCCAAGTGCCATACTGAATGTATTCATTGATGGACAAAAGACTTCTTCCCAGATCATCTCTTCAACAACCGGTTTTATTTTCCTCTTTGTGATGACCAATATGCTGGTAACACTTTACCTCTTTGCCAGAGGATTTGATGCTATGACAGCGGTTTCTACTGCTTTGGCAACAGTGGGAAATATTGGTCCTGGATTTGCTTTAACGGGACCGGCTGATAATTATGCCTTTTTTAGCAGCACTGATAAAATGATACTCTCTGCTGCCATGATCATAGGAAGGCTTGAATTCTATACAGTATTTTTACTCTTTAGCCGTAGTTTTTGGAAAAAATTCTGATCTATTGACAAAAGTCAATAGGCTTGTTAGAGAAGTTTAAGTACAATAAGTACCATTACATTAATGAAGGATAAATCAATGAGATTTTTATTATCTGTACTACTTTTGGGTAGTACATTTTTTTCAACAACCCTAAGTGCAAAAGAGAAGTATTTTGTAGTAGAACGGGAGAGTGAATCGGTTGCCGTCATAGAAGATGGACTTGCCAAAAGACATATGGAGCATATGCACAATATGAACCATGGTGTAATGAAATTTGATGGAAATGATGCCTATATCATCTCTCGTGATGGGTATATCATCAAATTTGATGCCAGAACAGAAAAAAAAGAGGCAGAATACAAAACAAGTAAATCTGCCATTGGATTTGTTATAGGGAAAAACTATGTGGCAGTTGCGAACTACGATGATAAATCAGTGGATATTTTAACCCGTGATTTGAAGCCTATTGATAAAATAGTCACAGGTTCTAAAAATGTGGGTATCAAGATCTATAAAGATATGCTTATCTTTGCACAGATGGACAATGACAAGGTAACCGTACTTAAAGATGAAAACTATGGTAAAGGGCTTCCAAAATTTAAGACTTTCAAAGAGTTCAACGTCGGTAAAATGCCTTTTGATGCGATGATCAAGAAAAATACTTATATTGTCGGTTTCTTTTTGACCAAAGGGTTTGGTGTTATAGATCTCGATACCATGAAATATCACCTTATTAAAGTAACTGATGAGGAAAACAAGCCAGTACTTAAGGTGCCCCATTTTGGCTTCTGGTCACTTAGTAAAGAGAGAACATTTATCCCTGCTGTCGGTGATAATGCCGTGATGGTCTATGATAATAACTTCAAATTCATTCAAAATATCAAAACACAGGGATTACCGGTCTTTACATCACTTAGCCCAGATCAAAAGTACCTGGCAGTCACGTATTCGGGTAAAGATTTCCCTACCATTCAAATTATTGATACAAAAACCCTGAAGATCATTAAAACATTTACCTTTAAAGGGAAAGTTCTTCATGTCAGATGGTCACAAAAATACCCTGAACTGTATGTCTCAGTCAATGATGCCAATCAGGTGAATGTAATAAATACTGATGAGTGGTTCTTGGAGCGCGAGATCTTTCAGGTCAAGCACCCTTCAGGGATATTCCTTTATCAGATGCCCGATAAAAAGTAACAATGATGAAGCAGTTAAAATGTATTTTTCTGCTTTTCTTGTTACCTCTTCTTGTCTCAGCTGATCATGTACATTGGTTGGGTGATTACAGTAGTGCGTTGAAGTTAGCCCAAAAAGAGCATAAGCCACTTTTGGTTTTGCTTGTAAAAAAGAGTGATATATCTTCATCAAAGATTATTCAGAAGAGTTTTATGAATAGACCCTATGTTAAAGAAATTAACCAAAAGACAATCCCTGTTATAGTCACCTATGAAAGTAGAGTAAGTTACCCCGTAGAGATGTACTACACAACAGTTTTTCCTACCCTGTTTCTGGTAGATACGAAAACAGAAACGTTCATGAAAGAGCCGTTGTATGGTGAGCAGATATTGTCAAAATCCCTGCTTCAATACTTTCAACCCTGTTTGTCAAAAACAAAATTACCGCAGCATTGAATAGAGCCAGTTCCATAAAGGCTTCTGTGGGGGTGTGAAGCTGCTCTAAAGAGCTTTCCAATGAGATGCGTTCTGTAGATTTTCTATAATCAATACCATAGGCTTTTGGATCTACCTTCATCTCTGTTATTTCATCATTTTCTACAATGGTCACAGCACATTTAGAAAATATCTCTGGAGTACCTTCGTTACCTTTGATGATGATGAGTTTTTTGTATCGGTCTTTGTAGAGTTGAATGTATTTGTCTACAAAAGGTTTATGAAAAGCACCGATGATGGCAGTATCACTTTGGGTGATGCCCAAGAGTTTTTCTATGGTATTAAAAGAAGAACGCAACCCCAGTTTATCTCTAATCCCACTGAACGCATAAAGCTCTGGGAAGTACTCACTTCTGTCATAGTAGTAGATATTGTCTTCTAGGGAGGTGTTGTCACATACCTCTTTAAGGGTAGTACCCTCTTTGGCTGGTTGCAGTAGTCCTCCATGCAGAGAGAGATTGATATCAAAACCTTGTAGATACTTGGCGGTTAGTGGAAAAATGTAAGGATTTTTGACTTTTCCGTCATAGGGATAGCCAAACTCTATGGAGTTGGGAAGGGGGGAGTGCTTGACAAATTCATCAAAGACTTCCAGCGCTCCTGTAAACTCCTCTATACTCTCACCTTTGACTCTCCAGCCTAATATAAAAGCTGCTACTTGTTCAGGCAGTACTTCTTTTTTTAAAAATGCACGTATGACAATGCTCATCTCTTCTTTGTTAAGGTCACGGTTACGTTTGGGACCGGTACCCACACACTTGAGATAAGGGAGGAACTCTCTAGAAGTCATTGAGGTCTATGCTTGATTTGGCATAGTTGGAGACATTGCTTTCAAAGAAGTTGCTTTTCACTTCATTCATTTCCAAGTGTTTGGTAACGAGTTTCTGTAAATAGGTAGTATTACTCTCTGGGAAGATCGTGTCAAGTCCTATTTTTTTAAGTCGGTCATTGGCATAGTTATGAACGGTCTGCTCCATGAGTTCAGGTGTGACACCCATAATAGGAAATTGATCAAGAAGATATTTTCCATATTCCAACTCTATATTGACGGCATCTTGGATCATGGTATAGGCAGCATCGATGGTACTGGTTTGAATTTTGTTCTCTTTCTGAATAGTTTTAAAAATGTTGGCAAAGAGAGGCAGATGGGTGTTAAGTTCATCTCTGGCAATGAACTTGATCATATCTCTGGCACCCGGAACTTTGTCTCCAAGCAGGTAGATGTAGGAGAAGCCAAGCAGAAAGTAGATACCTTCCAAATTGACACTTGCCATAGCAGAAAGCAGCATTTTATCGACAGAACCACCATCAATGTATTTGGCAAACTGTTCTGCTACCTGCTGGTTTTTGCGGTTAAGTGCTTCGTCATACTTGTAAAGGTTAAAGACTTCATCGGAGTTTCCGCAGGCATCAAGCAGCACAGCATAGCTTTTGGAGTGGTTCACCTCTTGCATGATCTGTAAAGAGATGACTGATTTGACCAAACGGTTATTTGCCAGTCGTCTGAAATCACTGAGGTACTCCTCTTGTGCAGAGTCATTAAAACTAAGTTGTGCAAAGGTCATTTTGTAGATCGACTGCTCATTGGGGGAGAGTTTCTCAAAATTCTTTTTTTCAGAGCTGGTATTGACTTCTGAAGGGAACCAGGTATTGGCATTCATTAGGTCATAAATATTACTGTCCCAACGGTATTTGGAACGATTGAAATCTACAAATCCTGTAGGTGACCCTCCAAATATTTTTTCATCGAGTATCTCTTCACCATTTGGGTTATAGTAATGTTTTACATCCATAATTTCTCCTCTGTAGTAGTATTATCCCAAATTATACAATAGAAATTACCAAACTAGTAAAAGTCATTGTACCGTGGGCATTCACAAATAATCATCGATTAACCTAAGGGTTAAACTCAAATTTTTTGTAAACACCCACAGTACAAGCACTATCACTAATTTTGGCAATCCTATTGTATAATTTAGGATTATCGAATTAGTATATCATTTTATCTTTTTGATCTTCTAAATGTGTTGATAGATGTCAAGATTTGATACTTATCAATAGTATCTCTATAGATTTTGATTATAATTTATGCTATGAATAGTAATCAAAAGGTCGTCCTTGTTACAGGATCCAGCAGCGGTATGGGAAGAGCTACAGTACTTTATCTGGCAAAGCAGGGCTATTTTGTCTATGCAGGATCAAGAACACCGGAAAAACTTTTTGATATGCGATCAGAAAATATTTATCCTCTGAAATTGGATATTACAGATCCTCAAAGTATTGAGGATGCAATCCCAAAGATAAAAACGATAGATATTTTAATCAATAATGCAGGATACGGTCTGGTCTCAACCGTTGAAGAGGTGACAGAGGAAGAGATGTTTGCTCAGTTCAATGTGAATGTCTTTGGTGTGATGCGTATGTGCAAAGCAGTGATCCCCAAAATGAGAAAGCAAAAAAGTGGAGTGATCATTAATATCAGCTCTTTTTTGGGAAAGATCGGACTCCCGCTTTTAACTTTTTATAATGCCAGTAAATATGCAGTAGAAGGGGTCACCGATTCTCTTCGTTATGAATTGAGAGATTACCATATTCGTGTACACTCCATCATGCCCGGTTTTTTCGATACCAATTTTGCCAGAGATAATTTAGTCACCAATAAAACAACATTCAGTGCTGACTCGCCTTATGTATCTATAGTATCTACTTTGGCTCCTATGCTCATAGAGCAGATAAATAGTGGGAATAGTACAGATGAAGTTGCCAAACTTATCTTGGGTATCATAGAGAATAAAGACTCTTTGGCGCGTCAGACAGCAGGAGATAAAGCTAAAAAGTTCATCCCTATGAAAAAAGAACTCAGTGATGAGGATTTTGAGCGTCGGGTAAGAGCCTATTATGACCTCTAAAAAGATACGGGTATTCATTAACGGATTTGGGAGGATAGGCAGGAGTGCCGCAAGGATCATGTTTAAAGATGAACAGTTTGAACTGGTAGGGATCAATGATCTGTACAGTTTTGAACAGATAGGGTATCTTTTAAAATATGACTCCATTTATGGAACACTTCCTTATGACATTTATGTGGAGAAGGATATGCTTTTTGTTGAAGGAGACAAAGTAAAACTTTTTTCTGAACCTGATCCTGAAAAATTGGATATGACCTTATTGGATGTGGATGTGCTTTTACAATGCAGTGGGATATTTTTAACTGTAGCATCTAATCTGCCTTTAATTAAAAACGGTGCAAAAAAGGTGATTGTTTCAGCACCTCCTTCAGATGCCATGCCAACCTATATATACGGGGTGAACCATAACGACTACAAGGGTGAGTCTGTCATTTCAAATTCCAGCTGTTCTGCTAATGCTATTGTTCCGCTTTTGAAGATCATAGACAAACACTTTGGGATAGAAGCTGCGATGATGAGTATGTACCATAGCTATACTGTCTATCAGAACCTATTAGACAGTAAACATTACTCCAAAGATATACGAAGAACACGCTCAGCAACACAAAACACTATCCCTCTTATGAGTGGAGCAGCTCAGGCAACGGCTTATTTTTTCCCGAAGTTAAAAGGAAAGTTTGCAGCAAAAAGTATTAGAGTGCCTACCCCTGCTGTAACGCTTTATGATTTGAGTATTAAGTTGGTAAATGATGCTACAAAAGAGGAGATTAATCAGCTATTTAAAAAAGAGATAGAGAGTAATGATACAAAGATTCTGGCATATACTGATACGATAGAAACATCAGATGTCTATATTGCTAATCCCCACAGTGCAGTGTTGAATTTTCCTCTTACCTCTGTTGCAGATGGAACCCTACTTAGAGTATCGGCATGGCAGGACAATGAGTATGGCTATGCCAAAAGATTGGTCGATATGGCACGTGTGGTCGGAGTATATACAGATGGATAGTTTCTTTTTCAATATCACAGATACCAGATATAAGATTACTGTGCTTCATGAAGAAGCAAATGGGTATCTTAAGCGTGTAGATATCTCAAACGGTATTATTTTTTTGGAAAGTAAACTCTCAGAATGTTACAAAGAGATAGTACTGAAAAATCTTGATAGAATGGTTATTATCGCAATGGTCAATAGCGGTGAATTGTGTATGTATGACAAGGTGGATGAGCAGGTGGTATCGGTTAAAGAGGGTGAAACAGCCATCTTTTGTTCTTCTAGACAAGATATGACATTAAGCATGCAAAAGAGCAAAGATTCAGACATCTTCATACTTTTTATTGCAGATTTTTTTCTCAAACGCTATTTGAGTGGCAGGCAAAATGAGCCAATCGATTTTTTATATCATAAAATCCAAAAAGAGGTTTCTTTGGAGGAGGTCAACCAGTTGCCCATTGATGCATTGAGCCTTTATAGTGTTGAGAAGCTATTACATATTTCTGCAGGGGATACAATGAAAAGCATCCGTGCGGAGCATCATGTGGTGGAGTTCATCATACACCGCTTTGGTCTGCTTGATATTTTTACAGAAGATGTAACCCCAGATGAGGTAACTCTTGCTTCCAAAGCAAAAGCAATTTTGTTGCAGGATTTTATAAACCCTCCGACAGTAAAAACTTTGGCACATCTATGTGCAACTAATGAGTCCAAACTTAAAAAAGTATTTAAAAAAGCCTACCGAAGTACACTCTACAGTTATGTACAAAAACTTCGTTTGGAGGAAGCGAACCTTCTGCTCAAAGAGGAGAATATGACCATTGGTGAGGTTGCTAAGAAGGTAGGCTACAGACACCAGGGGCATTTCTCAAAACTTTTTTTCTCTACCTATGGTGTCTACCCCAAAGAGTTGATGAAGCGTTAATATTTTTTTTAATCATCCATTTTTTAAAAGGTTGTAATGAGCTGATGTATGCAGCAACTTCTTTGAACTCTATATCTTCAAGAGGCAGTGTAGGCATGGCATTGGCACTGTAACCAAATTTTTTATAGTTGGCATAGGGGTCTTTTGCATAATTTGCTATCTCCTCTTTTGTTCGAGTATATGAGACCATGTTAAAATCAGGTCCTAAAGCACTGCCTCCGTTTACGGTATGACAGATCGCACAGTTGGCAGCATATACAGCTTTCCCTTTTTCAACTAGACTATCTTCTTTCTCGTTGGCAAAAAGATTTGTAATTGCGATAAATATAAGTAAAACAGGTATTTGTTTCAAGACAGACTCCTTAGATAAGATTATTAATTAGGATAAATATACTCCTAATTAAATACAAGTGAAATATATCGGAATATTCTTAGGGTATTCTTGATTTAAATCAATAATCAGATAATTTTAGTCTTATTTAAAATAAAATATTTTAAGCTTCATGGGAGTATAATCTTATGCATATTTAAGGACTGCTAAAAAAGCCCTCTTGTCCGATGGTTATCCCACCGAACCCGTTTAAATGTATTATGATTTTGGAGCGAAACTATTATGTTTCAGTTTGATACTCTCTCTTTGGTATTTGTAGTATTGATTGTTATGGGGGCTATACCAAACTTTTTTTACTCTTTTGGTTACCTTCCTCATATTGAGCGAAAATCACACTATCTACTGCATTATTTTGCATTTGTATTTTCTATGATTGGTGTTGTGGTCTCTGCCAATGCATTGGTTTTTCTCTTTTTTTGGGAAATTATGAGTTTGAGTTCATGGCAGCTGATTTTGACAGAGCCTAAGGAGAAAAATACTATAGAAGCGGCACGATTTTATTTTCTTATGACACATTTTGGTTTTGTTTTTTTACTTTTATTTTTCTTGATTGTGAGTAATGGAAATTTGGAGGCTGGTTTTTCTCAGATGAAAACCATTGCTTCTACATTTACCTACCCAACTATGCTTTTTTTCTTTTTAATTTTAGGTTTTTTAAGTAAGGCTGGTGTGGTTCCTATGCATGTATGGTTACCATATGCCCATCCTGAAGCACCCAGTCCTGTTTCTGCTCTTATGAGTGGAGTGATGCTCAAAGTTGCACTCTATGGTATGATACGATTTTTGTTTGATGTGCTTTACCCCTGGCCTTTGCAGTGGGGAACCTTTATCCTTATTATAGGTTCGGTCACTGCACTGGTCGGCATCTTGTATGCGATGGTAGAACGTGATATAAAAGCCCTTTTGGCAAACTCTTCTATTGAAAATATTGGTATCATCCTTATAGCTTTTGGTATGGGGATGATTTTTGATTCTTTAGGGCTTAAAATCTTAAGCACCTTTTCCTTTATTGCCGCACTCTTTCATATATTTAACCACATGGGCTTTAAATCACTGCTTTTTATGGGGGCAGGGGCTGTGTTGCATCAGACACATACCAAAGATATAGAAAAGTTCGGTGGGCTGATTAAGTCTATGCCTGTGACGGCATTTACCTTTTTATTTTCTGCTTTGAGTATTACAGCTTTACCTCCGACCAATGGTTTTTTAAGTGAATGGATGATTTTTCAATCCATTCTCAGTTCAAGTACTATTGCTGATGCGATGACCCTTAAACTTGCACTTCCTTTTGCACTTTTTGCACTTGCTATGACAGGTGGTTTGGCCATTGCTACTTTTATAAAAGCCTATGGTATCACCTTTTTGGGACTGCATAGAAGCACAAATGCAAAACATGCCAAAGAAGTGAATTTTCTAATGAAAAGCGGGATGGTACTCATGGCACTTTGTGTGGCTTCTTTGATGCTTTTTGCACCACAGTATGTACATTTTTTTGATGATTTGATGGTTACTCTTGGGAAAACATCTGTGTATGCACAGATCTTCCCTAATGGATCTTTGGAAATGCACTCTGTAGGTGTCAATGGTGGTGTTGTCTCACCTCTGATACTTTTGACAGCACTAATAGGTGTCACATCACTTTTGTTTTTTGCTACCAAAGTGTTTAATGTGAAAACAAGAGTGTATCATACATGGGGATGTGGCTATAGAACTTCTGCAAAAACACAATATACATCGACTGGCTTTTCAGGGGTCATGCGAAGGTTTTTCAGCTGGCTCTATAAGCCTAAAGAGGATGTCTTTAAACAGAATCTTGCGGGGCATGAAACAAAATTTTTAGATGCCGATTATGCGCTTCGGATCAAACCACTTTTTGAAGTTTTGCTCTATGAAAATATTAAAAAAGGGATAAATAGTATGAGCTATTGGATCTATCGTTTGGCACATTTTGAGCAAACAAGATACCCTGCCATGATATTCAATTTGATACTTTTTATCCTCTACAGTTACAGGATATTTACTCATGATGTTGATTGGCAAAGTATTATGATAGAGACTGCTCTGATGATCATGTTCCTTAAGATTTTAGTCATAGGGGAGAAAAAATAGATGTTTGTGTTCGATACGCTTTCACTGGTTTTTGTTGCTCTTATTTTATTGGGAGTAATTCCCAATCTTTTTTATTCAAGCGGATATTTACCCCATATTGAGAGAAAAATACATTACCAACTGCACTATTTTGCTTTTATCATTGCTATGTTGGGAGTGGTTGTCAGTGCTAATGCACTTATTTTTCTCTTTTTTTGGGAGCTGATGAGTTTGACCTCATGGCAATTAATATTGACAGAAGCAAATGATAAAGAAACCATTAAAGCAGCGCGTTTTTATTTTATTATGACCCATTTTGGTTTTTTGTTTCTGTTGCTCTTTTTTCTTATTGTAACTGATGGTGACCTTGAAATAAATTTTGCAAATATGAAACTGATTGCATCACATTTTGCGTATCCAACACTATTGTTTTTCTTTATTCTTTTAGGGTTTTTAAGTAAGGCAGGTGCTGTTCCCTTGCATGTATGGTTACCCTATGCCCATCCTCAGGCACCCAGTCCTGTTTCAGCACTTATGAGTGGGGTAATGCTCAAAGTGGCTATTTATGGTATGTTTCGCTTTTTGTTTGATGTGCTTTATCCTTGGCCACTCGAGTGGGGTATAGTAATTTTAACCCTTGGTGCACTATCTTCACTGGTGGGTGTTCTGTATGCCTTGAGTGAACATGATATTAAAGCACTTCTTGCCAACCACTCCATAGAAAATATTGGCATTATTCTTATAGGCTTTGGCATGGGAATGATTTTTGATACACTGGGACTACACACTTTGAGTACCTTTGCTTTTATTGCAGCCCTTTTTCATACCTTTAATCATATGAGTTTTAAATCACTGCTTTTTATGGGTGCAGGAGCTGTTTTACATCAAACACGTACCAAAAATATGGAGAAATATGGTGGGCTTATTAAAGCGATGCCAGTAACGGCACTTACTTTTTTAATTGCAGCTATCTCTATTTCTGCACTACCTCCAAGTAACGGATTTTTAAGTGAATGGATGATATTCCAATCTATGCTTGGTTCTTCACATATAGACAATATTTCACTTAAACTTGCTATTCCTTTTGCTATCTTTGCACTTGCTATGACAGGAGGATTGGCGATTGCCTGTTTTGTAAAAGCCTATGGTATTACTTTTTTGGGATTGCACAGAAGTGTCAATGCAAAACATGCCCATGAAGTTAATTTTCTTATGAAAAGTGGTATGATTTTAATGACATTGGTGGTGCTTTCTCTCATGCTCTTTACACCTTTTTATATGCAGTGGTTTGATAAAGTTTTTGTAGGACTTGGACGAGCTTCTATTTATGAGAAAATTTTCCCTGAAGGGATTTGGCATATGCATTCTGTTGGCATCAATGGGGGGATCGTCTCTCCTCTTATTTTACTTTTTTCTCTTTTTGGTGTGACTGCATTGATGATGTTTGGCTATAAAATATTTGGTATAAAAACAAGAATACACAATACCTGGGCCTGTGGATATAAGACATCACAAAAAACACAATATACGGCAACAGGGTTTGCAGGACCCATACGAAGATTTTTTAATTGGCTTTATAAACCTGATGAACACTTTGAAAAACAGACTATTGCAGGACACGAGAGTAAATTTAGTATCTCGCACTATGAAGTACATGTTAAGCCTCTTTTTGAAAAAGTCTTTTATGAAAGTGTGGCAAAGGGTGTAAATACTATGAGTTACTGGGTCTATCGTTTGGCACATTTTGAACAGTCACGTTATGCTGCGATGATATTTAACATGATGCTTGTTGTACTTTTTAGTTATAGGATTTTTTCTCATAACTTTTCTTGGGCAACCTTCGTTTTGGAATTTTTCGTTATGATGATTTCTGTGAAAGTTTTAATTATTGGAGATAAAAAATGATTATATACCTACTTAGTATTTTTATGCTGGTTCTCATAGCACCACTCTTGCTTTCCTATATTAAGGCTATGAAAATGCTACTTCTTTTCAAGCGACCTGTCTCTATTTTACAAGGCTATAGAGATTTCTCAAAACTCATGCACAAAGAGACAATACTTTCAGAAGAGACAAGTGCCATTACCATATATGCTCCTTTTTTGGTGCTCTCTCCACTCATTATTGTAATGTTCTTTTTACCGCCTTTGGTACAGGGGAGTTACTATGTGAGTTTTGTAGATGCTTTTACGATTACGGGACTTATCTCACTCTCTACCTTCTTTCTTATGCTCTTGGGGCTTGACAGTGCCAGTGCTTTCGGTGGCATGGGAAGTTCACGTGAAGCTTTTATCTCTGCTTTGGTAGAACCAGCGATGATTTTGACTATCTTTTCAGTTTCGTTAATGGCTGGGAATTTGGGTGTAGGACAGGCTGGTGTTAATTTGGCAGAGCATTTCCCGAAAGAGCATATGGCAAGTTTTTTATTTGCAGGGATTAGCTTTTTCATATTGTTGGTTGCCGAAAATGGACGTATCCCTATAGATAATCCGGAAACACACTTGGAGCTTACCATGGTGCATGAGGCGATGACACTTGACCTTACCGGTATCTATCTTGCTATAATAGAGACAGCAGCATCGATTAAGTTTGTTATCTTTGCCTCTCTTTTTGCCTCTCTTTTTATGCCTTTTGGTTTGGAATTTTCCGCATTAGTTGCCTTTTTGATTTTCATTGTAAAACTCTTTTTTATTGCAAGTATCGTTGCTTTATTAGAAGTTAATACTGCAAAACTTCGTCTTTTTAAAATACCAAATTTATTGGGACTTGCCATAGTATTTTCCTTTTTGTCTTTAATTACATTTTATGTTTTAGGAGCGTGATAGATGGTTGATTTTCTTATTGGACTTTTTTTGGCTTCGCTGATCGTTGCTTTGTTTACAACAAGACTCTTTAGACTGCTTTTGTGGTATTCTATGAACTCTTTGATGTTAGGGATTTTGGCACTGAGTATAGGAAATTCCATTGATGATAAAGCGATGATTATTACAGGTATTATGACAATTGTCATCAAAGCAATAGGTATCCCTTTTGTACTTAAAAATCTTTCTCAGAAATTTCATTTTGTACGTCAGATAACACCGGAAATAAAAGTACAGTATGCCATTATGCTTGTGCCGGCTATTTTGGTGTTTACCTTTTATCTTTCCGAACCCATTACCCATATGATACATACCAATGCAAACTACGTCGCAATAAGTATCTCTTCTTTGTTCCTCTCTCTTCTACTTATGATGGAGCATAAAAATGTTGCACCGAAGATTGTTGGATTTTTAAGTATGGAAAATGCCTTGTTTTTACTTGGTATTACAGCTACGAATGGTATGCCGATGCTGGTTGAACTTGGAATATTCTTTGATCTTTTGATGGCGATTGTCGTTATTAACTTGCTATTTCATAAAGAGGAGCTCAAAGTATGAATTTAACTCTTTTGCTACTTCCTGCAATTATTATGTTTATTGTAAGTTTTTTAAAAAATGAGAAAGTAAAATATCTACTTGCCTTTACATCATTTGTCATTTTAGTACCAATTATAGAGCTTTTTTTAGTACCAAAACCTTACAATGTCTTTGGTAGTTATCTTATTGCCGATAAACTTGACACTTATGTACTTTTGGTCTCGTCTATTGTCGGTATCGGGGTTACACTGGCACTTTTAACCCTTGACAAACATGTAAAAGTTTCTCCAAAAGCATACAGAAAATTTTACAGATTTTTTGCTATATTTTGGATTGGACTTATCTTCTCCATTCTTTCAAACCATATGGGTATTTATTGGATCGGGCTTGAACTTGCAACCCTATCTACTGTGTATATGATTAAAACAAACTACACACCTGCTGCTCATAAAGAGGCATGGAACTATATGATAGTGGGTGCTATTGCTGTTTCGCTCATTCTTTTTGGTGTTATTCTGATGTATGCCAGTGCCAAACCTATTCTGGGTGAAGAAGCGATGCAGTTTGATTTACTTTTGGCACATGCTAAAGAGATACCTTCTCCATTTTTGTTTGAAATGGGCTTTGCTATTTCAACCATAGGAATGTTTGTTAAAATGGGATTTTTCCCTATGAACTTGTGGCTTGCAAATATTGAGAGAGCTTCTTTTTACCCTGTGGCAGCACTCTTTAGTGGTGTTTTGGAATCTGCAGTAGTCATAGGATTTTTTAGATTTTCAAAAATTGCTATGGAAGTTAACTATAATCATCTTTTTATCTTTGTTTTTGTCTATACTATTTTAACGATTTTTATCGTCTCGTTTCTCATTTTTCGAGCGAAAGACTTTATGCGTCTTTTCTCTCTCTCAGGAGTAGAGCATATGGCGCTTATTGTTATCTTCTGGGTCAGTGGTGCTCCTTTTGCCGCGTTGCTTCACTTTGGTGCACATGCTTTTTTAAAACCGGCACTCTTTCTCTCAACAGGTGTTTTGGAATCAAGAGGTAAATACCGTATTGCAGGTGCATTGAGAGGGTATAAAGGAAAAAGAGGACAACTCTTTTGGATTTTGGTCTCTCTTTTTTTATTAGCGATTATTTCTCTACCGCCAAGTCCTATGTTCTTTAGTGAACTTTACGGTTTTGGAGCGATGATAAGTACAGCAAAAGAGAGTGACCATATGCTTGCTATGATAGGTGCAATTTTATTTCTGCTTGCACTACTTTCAATTATTTTTTATCGTTTTGTGTCCATATATCAGTCGATGAAGTATGAAGGTAAAGTGGAAGAAAAAACAGTTTATGCAAGTGAACTTTTTGCTCTTGTTATTTTTGCTGTTTCATTGATGGCACTGCTCTTGCCTGCATCATTGTCATATTTAAAATCGATAGCTTAGGAGAGAGGTATGGCAAAAAAACGAGAATCGTGGATGAGTGCTGAAGAACTTGCTGATCGTGCAGCATTAGGAGAATTTCATCCTAAAAATATGGATTCTTTTTATAGTTGGGATAATAATATTTTAGTTTTAAATATACTTGGTACACCCAATGCCAAAAGAGATGTCATTGGCAAACCCAAAGGAAATCAACTCCAAATCAGTGTTACTGCAAACCCCATACGTGGAAATGCGACTGGCTATATGGTAAGATGGTTGGCAAAAGAGTTTGATGTTAAACTAGATAATATAGAAGTGGTTTTTGGACGTGCAAATGTCAATAAACAGTTAAGAATTACAGAACCTAAAAAACTTTTAAATGTCATTGTCAAGGCAGAGGAGAAGCAAAAATGAGACTTATAGCACGGTATGCCAAAGAACTTCCCAATCATTTTGAAATCATTACTGTATATGAAGATGAAACACAAAAGGAGCTTGTCTCCAAGGAAGATCCCGTCATTAAAACTTTGGCAAAAAAATATCCTGCAGCTATTTGGTTCGAGCGAAAAATGCATGATGATTTTGGTATTATCATTGAAGATGCTTTTGACAAACGTCCGTTGGTACATCAGGAGCGTTTTCCAAGAGGGGTCTATCCATTAAGAAAAATTTTTACTCAGACACAGCTTGAAGAAGCAGAATATCTTCCTTATAAATATGAAGCTATCAATGGAGATGGTGTTTTTCAGGTAGCGGTTGGACCTATTCATGCGGGTATTATTGAACCTGGGCATTTTCAATTTTCCCAAGCAGGTGAAGATATGCTACACCTTGAAGTACGGCATTTTTACAAAAACCGTGCTATTGAAAAGATGCTTGAAGGTAAAACATTGGCAGAAGCAAAACCCATCATAGAACGTATCAGTGGTAACGAGAGTATTGCTTATCAGATCTGCTACAGAGACATTTTACTTCAGTCAAGCAAACAGGAACTTCCTTTTGCTTTAAAAAAATACCATGCTTTTCTACTTGAACTTGAGCGTATAATCCATCATCTTACAGATTTGGGCTTTATCCCAAATGATGCAGGCTTTGGAGCGGCACTTGCCTATGGATCAAAACTTGCTGAAGAGGCAAGACGTAAAATGAAAGCACTTACAGGGCATCGTTTTGGTTTTGGAAGTATAGATTTTGAAGGTAAAGCAATAGATGTTGATGCTACGAAAAAATATTTGGAAAAACTTACAGAAGATGTAGCATTTTTTGAAGATTGGATTATGGATGTTCCTTCACTCTGGGATAGATTTGATACTACAGGTGTATTAAGTCAACAAAAAGCTGTCAAATACAATACTGTAGGTGTTGTTGCTCGGGCATCAGGTCTCTCTCTTGACAGACGTTGCCAACCATTTTATTTTGAAAATGGTTTTGAACTTGCAAATGAAGTGAATGGAGATGTTGGAGCACGTTTTAAAATTCGTCTGAAAGAGGTAAAAAACTCTATTCAACTGATGTTGAACTTTTTGGAAGAAGAGGAGAGCTATTTGGAATTGCAGACTATCACAGATGGAGAATATCAAGCTTTTGTTGAGAGTTCCATAGGTGAGTTATTTATGGCGATTGATATTAAAGAGGGTGTCATAGAACGTTTTTTTGTGCGAGATCCTAGTTTTATGAATTGGCAGGCAGTACATATTATGATGAAAAAAGATATTATTGCTGATTTCCCACTCATTAATAAAAGTTGTGATTTAAGTTATGCAGGAAATGATTTATGATTAAATTTTGGAATAAAAGAATAAAAGAGGGTATTTCAACAGAAAATCCAGAGATTGATAAAGAACTCCAATTGATTCGTAAAGAGATGAAAAATCTTGTAAGTAAAAAATTTGCAGGCTCTCTAGCGATTCGTATGGTAGACAGTGGCAGTTGCAATGCCTGTGAAGCTGAGTGTAATGCACTCTCCAACCCTTACTACGATTTGGAGAGACTGGGTATCTACTTTGTAGCAAGCCCCAGACATGCAGATGTAATGCTGCTTAGTGGTGTAATGACGTTTAATATGACCCCACATGTGCTGGATGCATATAAACAGATACCTGAACCAAAATGGGTCATTACATTGGGGAGTTGCCCTGTGATGGAAGCACCGTTTGAACAGACTTTTGCCATAAAAGCACCTGCAAATGAATATCTTCCCATTGCACACCATATCTCAGGCTGTCCGCCTGAACCGATTGAGATCATTAAAGGATTGTTGGCGTTTTTGAAAAAGATATAGAATCCTCTGAATGACAAAGTTTATCCAGAGGGTTCTATTATTAGAAGTGCCCTTTAGTCTTTTTTGGGACGTTTACGTTGTTTGAGTATCTCGCGTTTAATATGTAGTCTGTCTTTAAGACGATTTATTTTGTTCATTTCGTTGTCTTCCAGACTGGTACTGATGTTTTCTACCTCTTCACCGATCTTCACTGAAAGCATTTCAGATTTTTTCATTGCAAGGATCTGAGAAGAGAAGATGCTTCTGTGTCCTGAAAGCAAAAAGCTGATGACTGCTGCTATTGCAGCATAATGAGCAATGTCGATTCCAAAAAGTTCGACTGCCATGATAGTTGAAGCTATAGGTGTATTGGTTGTTGCAGAAAGTACACTTACAAAGCCTAATGCCGAGAAGAGTACAAGATGTTCAGGAGATACAATGCTTCCAAAGGCATGCCCACTGGTAGCACCAATGTAAAAGATAGGGGTGATGATCCCACCACTTCCTCCTGCACCCAGCGAGAGAGAGGTAAAAAGTGTTTTAAGAATAAAAGTGTACCAGTGCACATCAACGGCATAGAGTGGATCTGGGGTGATAGTATTGTGAATGGTTTCCAATCCAAGTCCAATATACTCTTCTCCGAAGATCAATGTCAGAATAACGATCAGTGTGCCTCCTATGAATGCTTTCATATAGCTATTTAGTTTGATCTTTTTAATCATCTTTTCAGTAGATGAGACAGCTGTAATAACAATATCAGAAACAATGCCAAAAAAAACTGCGGCAAGAACAACTTTGAGGATTAACGTCATATCCAGTGAAATGTTTTGATAAAAGTGAAGGTTGTAGTAGGTGTATTGAATACCTAAAAGTTGTGCTGTGGTAAAAGCTGCAAATCCGGCGATGAAGGAGGGCAGAAGGACATCATAGAGGATCACGCCAATAATGAGAACTTCTACCCCAAAGATCGCACCGGCGACCGGGGTACCGAAAACGGTGGCAAATCCTGCACTGATACCGCAGATCACAAGCTTTTTACGATCCTGTTTACTAAATTTGAAAAGATCAGAGAGCGCAGAAGCAACCCCTGCACCAATTTGTGCTCCCGGTCCTTCTTTACCGACTGAGGCTCCTGCAAAAATACTGACGACTGTTGCCAGAAGTTTTACAGGAATGACAGAGATATCTATTTTCCCGTCAGATTTATGTACGGCAGAGATCACTTTTTCCGTACCATGTCCCTCGGCAGAGGGAGCAAAGGTTTTTACCAGCCAAACCGTAAGTACAAGGGCAAATGGTAAAATGTAATAGTAGTGAAAAGGTAGCAGTGAACGAGAATCTTCTGAATATTCCAAAATGTTTAAAAAAAGTGTGACAACTGCACCAATGATAACACCTACCACTGAGGAGAGAAATACCCATTTGGCAACACTGAAAAAAATGGCGGTCTGTTCTGTAAAGTGTTTACGAATCATAGTAACTGTCCGTGGATGAGATAGTCTTAGTATAGAGCTTTTTTACTTAAATATATAGGTGCTATATAGAATAAATAATTATATTTTTTAGTAATGTATCATAAAAACCTTTTTGTGCTAAAAGAAAATTCTGTTTGTGCTAAAAAATGATTGCATTTATCTAATGATTCTTATATACTGAACTTATAATTATTAAGGAGAGAACATGAAAAAGCTATTTCATCCTGTAACCATTACCTTGTTGGTACTATGCATACTTATTGTGCTTCCTTTGCTCCTTAAACGTCCTGAACCAACACTTACCGATGCACAGCTTAGAGAACAGGCACTTTCAACAACAATGAAACCCGTACCCAAAACCTATGAAGCACTACTCAAAGTTGTTGATAATCATGAAAACCCCTTAAGTAAAGAGAAGATCGCTTTGGGTAAAACACTTTTTTTTGACACACGGCTTTCACGTGACAAGAGCATAAGCTGTGCATCTTGCCATAAGCTTGAAGAGGGAGGAGATGATAATCTGCCTACCGCCATAGGTTTTCATGGACGAGCCAATCCTTTTCATTTAAACTCTCCTACCGTGCTCAATGCTG
>FPHD01000057.1_pt1 | contig 75250 bp, 71 predicted proteins | sample 1057311 | NCBI WGS metagenome assembly FPHD01 (sample SAMEA4473313, study PRJEB15554) | hydrothermal vent metagenome | biome: marine basaltic hydrothermal vent biome; feature: marine hydrothermal vent; material: water | place: Pacific Ocean | collected 2011-06-14/2011-07-23 | depth 1199 m | reverse complement strand
ATCTAAAATATTCTGTCGGCAACGGTTTCTTTGGATGCGATTGAGTGAGAGTGCTGCTTTTTCATGAAGCAGTCTGCGTTTAATATGGTGCAGACGGTTAAAGAAATGTTTGAGCTCACTCTCAAGTTCTGTAGATGCGCACATATCTATGGAAGTCAAATAATGCATAAAGCCTCCTTTATAAAGGTTTTCTTCATTATAAAACGTGTGTGCTTAAAAGAAAATCTTTGAAAGGAGTTACATACTCTCTACAGCATGTATATATTAGATCATAAACTGTAGTGTTTCAGCCTCAAAATGTTTCAAATTCGGAAAGATTTTATGCAACGCTATTTTCCCGTCGCACAGCCAATTTACCATCGTTGACAAATACTGATCTGTTGATATTGTCGGAATGAGTGCTGTATTTGGCAACATATCTTTAGAGTTTGGTTCAATATTTGGCATCATACCGTGAATACCTGCTTTTACTGCTCCACCCATAACAAAAGCATGACCACCCCAACCATAGTTAAGCCCATGCATATCTGCTGAAGTGATACGACTGGTATCGAACATGGTAAACGTAGTGACACTATTGTCCAGTTTCAACTGTGTAAGCCTTGTTGCAAAGCGGTCAAGGGCATTGTCAAGTTCTGTGATCATTTTTGCATCACTCTTCTGCATCTCATCCAGTGATTTTTGGTGTGTATCCCATCCTGTATGTCTGACAAAAAATATCTGTCTTTTAGGGGATTGTAACTCTTTTCTTGAAGCCAGAAGTGTAGCTACTTTTTCCAGTTGCTCCTCAAGACTTCTCTCTTTGTCATCTTCAAAAGCCATTAAGGTTTCATAAGTGTTGCTGTGCTGCATTACATTATGACCGCCTACACTCACATTGGTGTGGGGCTGAGCCAATGCATCAGCCACTGCACCTGCCCAGCCTTTGTCATCATGACCGGACATCATCCAGTGATTCTGCTGTGCCATTTGAGAAAAAAGTCCTAATGGAAGTTCTACATGCTTATTGCCATGCTCTATCTGTGCCTTGGTGACCGGATGTATAAGTGTTCCTACATTGGTAACGACTGCCAAATCTCTATAATTGAACATCCTTTGCATTTTTGGCATTTGCGGATGCAGACCGTATCTGCTGCCTGCAAGTGTGCGCAAAGAAGCAATGGACGGAGTGATGTCACCTCGTAATGCCCGATACGCTTTGTAAGCATCCACTTTAAATTTCGGAACAACCATATTCACGGTATCTGCACCGCCTTCAAGCAATATACAAACCAGTGCCTTGTAGTCCTCTTTTTTCTCTGAATCTATTGCCAAAAGTGGCGATGTCATAGCCGCTGTTACAGCGGTGGTCTTTAGAAATGTTCGACGATTCATCTTTTTCATTGTTTTTCCCTCATGATCATAATCATTCTGTTTACCAAATATCGGGCGCATTATATTGCCTATTCGGCATAAAGCCTATAGATTAATCGTGGATGAATCGTGGAACAACAAGTATATATTTGTTATACTCAGACATGCAATTCAATGAATACCTAAAAACATGCCGAACCGCTAACTCATATACACAGGAAGAGCTCGTGCATGCTTTGTACAGTTTTGACACGGAGCATTTTAAAGGCTTAGATACAACAACACTCAGTAAATGGGAGAGAGGCATTACCAAGCCAAAACTTGCCAAACAGGTCAGCATTATCAAATACTTTCAAACATTAACCCATGTCGTACTGCCCTGTTTTGACAGCTATTCCGAAGCAGAAATAGAAGAGAGTATTTGTCAAGTGGGGATGCAAAACATCATTACTGAAAGCAAAAGCAAAAAACTCATTCTTAATTTTCCTTCTGATTCCATGTCCATAGATGATCTTAGAGTCTATCAGCTCAAAAACTTTATTATGATCGACAAAGTGATCAATATCAATACCTATCTGGATAACGATTTCAATCAGGGATTTACACAACTTGAGGCAGATGATTTTAAAAAATGGGCACAACTTCCCGGTAATCTCTTTTTGGTATGTGAATATTTTGAAGAGATCATCGGACTCTTGTTCGTACTCAAACTCAAAACAAGTGTATTTGAAAAGATCATAAATGGTGAAATCATGGAAAAAGAGTTGAAAAACGAAGATTTCGCCCTGCCTCATGAAGAGGGTTCCAGCTATATCCTCTCTTTTTTTACACTCAATAAAAAAGCTGCTTCCATGCTCTTTGTACGCTACTATGCACATCTTATCTCCCATCAGAAATATATTCATGAAGTCGGTGTTGCCACATTTATGGAAGATGCCCAAAAGCTCATAGAGAACATTAACCTGCCCTACTATACTTCATCTATAGTGGGTCAGGAAAAAGAACTGCAATTCTTCAAAGCTCCACTCTCTTCTTTTTTGGCTACAGAGAGTGTGATCAAAATGATCCTGACTAAACAAGAGTGCAAGGAAGAGTAGGCTAACTCTTTAGTAATACTTTTTCCATCCTCTCTACAGGCATAGGTTGATGATAGAAATATCCCTGAATAAAATGACATCCGCACTTCAACAGATACTCTTTTTGCTTTCTTGTTTCCACACCTTCTGCAATGACCCTAAGGTTCAAACTCTCTGCAATAGCGATGATCGCATTGGTGATCGCGGCATCCTCTTTATTATCAGGAATATCAATAATGAATGATCTGTCTATTTTTAATTTGTCCACAGGAAGTTTTTTCAAATAGGAAAGTGATGAATACCCTGTACCAAAATCATCTATAGCAATACTAATCCCTAATGCTTTTATCTTATTCAAGGTTTTTATACCCTCTTCAACATTATTGATGATATGACTCTCTGTGATCTCAAATTCTATCCACTCCGCTTTACAGCCTGTCTCATGTAACATCTTCTTCACTATTTCTATAAAATCATCTTCCTGTAACTGTTTGACAGAGAGATTTAGAGAGAGTTTACCAGGATTGAGTCCCATACTGTACCACTGTCTTATCTGTCTCATACCTGTTTTCATTACCCATTGATCCAGTACAACGATCAATCCTGTCTCTTCTGCCAAAGGAATAAACTTCGCAGGAGAGATAAGTCCCATTTTTGCATGATTCCAACGTACCAAAGCTTCCATACCGACGATCTCATCCAATCGTGCATCTACCTGAGGTTGATAATAAACAACGAACTCCTCCTTCTCAAGAGCAAAACGCATACTCGTTTCCATCAACACTCGTTCAAATGCAATTTCTGTCATATTTGGCGAGTAGAACTGGTAGATATTTCTTCCTTGCTCTTTTGCTTTATACATAGCGGTATCCGCATACTTGATAAGATCATGGGGAGAGCATACCTCTTCCTGATGTACACTTATGCCTATACTGCAGGAGATGAACATTGTCATACTCTCTATCAAAATAGGCTTGGAGATACAAGAGATGATATTCTCTGCTACCACTTCAAGATCACTTTTATCATAATAGTCATCGATCAATACAACAAATTCATCTCCACCGAACCTTGCCAGAGTATCATCTTTACGTATGCATTGTCTGACTCTGTCAGCGGTGATCTTGATCACCTGATCTCCGATATCATGACCGAATGAATCATTGATGTTCTTAAAATGATCAAGATCAATAAAAAAAATGGCCAGCTTTTCATCATCTCTTTTGAAATCTATCTTCTTTTGTATCTCTTTTTGGAATTTTACACGGTTAGGCAATGCCGTAAGATGATCGTGGTGTGCCTGATGATCCAGTTTATTTTTCTGTTCTTCTAAAACCTGTGTTCTCTCCAACGTTTTTTCTTTTACCTTTTCTTCCAGATTATTGTTAGTGTCTGTCAATACTTTTGTAAATTCATAAAACCTGTACTCATAAATATGCAAAAATATCACACTGAGGAAAAGTGGGACATAGCCATACATCGTATTGAGCGTATCGGTACGTACATAGTTCAGATTCAACGTAGCAATGATGATCATAAAAAGCAGTGCCATAACCATAGCAATACGGTACCCCAAAATAAAAAATATAGGAATGATCAATGCAATGAACCATGTATTGATATTGATGATCCCGTTACTTGTATAGTATGAAACAATGATCAGTATGGCAGAGATGAATGCCATAACATAAGCGACAAGTAAATAGTGTCCTTTTTTGAATTTCCGTAATATGAAGATCAGTAACAAACCTGTAGCTGTAGCAAAATAATCTATGAGCCCTTGCATATAATATCCGGTTAATATTCTGAATGAACCAACAATCGCAAGGCTTACAGAAAGTAGAGACATCATACTGTTGAGCAATATATATTTTGTTTTTAATGCATAGTCTTCTTCACCAAAAATATATCCACTATTTAAAATATTTTTTAACATTTTTTTCCTTTCATCGTTATAGGTTCATTTTAGATAAAAAGAATCATTAAGATAAGAGCATTCTCAGTGAAAAAAAATAACTGAAAATGCCTAGTACTGACTATAAAGTACACCTAAACCAAATAGGAGTATAATCACAGCAATAATTTAATCAAGGATATAAGCATGGGTAGAGCGTTTGAATACCGTAAAGCAGCAAAAATGAAACGATGGGGAACCATGTCAAGGGTCTTTCCCAAATTAGGCAAGATCATCACTATGGCTGCCAAAGAAGGTGGTCAGGATCCTGATATGAACCCTAAGCTTCGTACTGCGATCTTGAATGCCAAAGCACAAAATATGCCTAAAGACAATATTGATGCTGCCATTAAAAGGGCAGCAGCCAAAGATGCTGCTGACATCAAAGAGATCACTTATGATGTCAAAGCACATCACGGGGTACAAATGATCGTTGAGTGTGCCACGGACAACAACACAAGAACGGTTGCCAATGTAAAGGCTATTCTTGCCAGAAACGGCGGAGAGATGCTCACTTCCGGATCACTCAACTTCATGTTCACCAGAAAAGCTGTTTTTGTTATAGATAAAACTGAAGATATGGATGTTGAAGAGCTGGAACTTGACCTTATTGACTACGGACTGGAAGAGATAGAAGAGGATGTCGAGCCTCATGAAAATGGTGATGACCTGCCTATTTTGAGAATTTACGGTGATTTTACTTCATTTGGTGAGTTAAGCAAAGCCTTTGAAGAGCGAGGCATTGAACCTAAAAAATCCACACTTGAATATGTAGCCAACACACCCGTTGAACTTACAGATAAACAAATGGAAGAACTCGATACACTCATCGATAAACTCGAAGAAGATGAAGATGTGCAAACAGTGTTTACAAATATCAACTAACCCTTTAACTGCTCCCTTAGCACATAAGGGAGTATCCCTCCGTTGAGATAATATTTTAAATCTACAGGGGTATCCAGCCTTACGTTTACTTCAAAACCAAATGTTTCCCCATCCTTTTTTTTGACCTTTACCTTTAATATACCACCTGCTTTTAACTCGGCTAAACCCAATATACTAAAACTTTCAGAACCATCCAACCCCAAAGTCTCTGCTGATTCACCTTCTTTAAACTCCAAAGGTAAAACACCCATCCCTACAAGATTGTTTCTATGAATACGTTCATAGGAAGTGGCTATGACTGCTTTTACTCCTAAAAGTTGTGTCCCTTTAGCTGCCCAGTCACGTGAAGACCCCATGCCGTAATCATCTCCTGCAAGAACCACAAGAGGAATATTTTCAACCTTATAATGCATCGCGGCATCATACACAAACATCTCTTTTTTCTCTGGAAAATGCAATGTATAGCCACCCTCTTTGGGTCTTACAAGTCTGTTCTTAATACGTTCATTGGCAAAAGTACCTCTCATCATCACTTCATGGTTTCCTCTTCGCGAACCATAAGAGTTAAATGCATCAGGAGTAATATTATGTGCAAGCAAATATTGTCCTGCAGGATATTTTTCAGGTATCTTCCCTGCAGGAGAGATATGATCTGTCGTCACCGAGTCGCCTAATAGCAACAACAGTTTTGCCTCTTTGATATCTTCCATAGCAGGGGCATCTTTTTTAAAGTATTCGAAATAAGGAGGTAAACGTAAATAAGTAGAATCTCTATCCCAATGAAAAATTTTATCATCAGGTATTTCCAGCATTTTCCATCGCTCCTCTCCCTCTAAAATATCTGCATACTTCTCTTCAAACATCTGTGGTTTGAGTACGGAAGCAATGATACTGTCTATCTCTTCTTGTGAAGGCCAAATATCTTTAAGATACACTGGTTTTCCATCCGTTGCGACACCTAATGGCTCTTCCTCAAAATCAATCCACATCTTTCCTGCCAAAGCATATGCCAATACCAAAGGTGGAGAAGCAAGAAAATTTGTCTTGATCTGTGGATGTATGCGTGCTTCAAAGTTTCTATTGCCTGAGAGTACCGCAGAAACAATAAGTCCTTTTTCTACAATAACTTTTTGTATTTCCTCATCCAATGGACCACTGTTCCCTATACAGGTGGTGCATCCATAACCAACTATCTGAAACCCAAGTGTTTCCAGATGAGGCATCAATTCTGCTTCTTTTAGGTACGCTTCTACTACCTTTGAACCGGGTGCTAACGAGGTTTTTACATAAGCAGGTACCGTTAAACCTTTTTTAACAGCATTTCTTGCCAAGAGTCCTGCTCCTATCATTACAGAAGGATTTGAGGTATTCGTGCAGGATGTGATGGCAGCAATGACCACCGAACCGTCACAAAGTTCGACATCTTTTTTGTCCAACTTCATTGTTTCACATACTTGCCCCGATGTAACCCTGCAGGTATCTATGGGAATTTCATCATGCACAGACATCTCATCTTCAAGTACGTTAATGCTATGAGTATCTATCTCCCGCCCATAGTCACAAGAGAGTATGCTTAGAAATTCACTCTTCACATCAGGTAAAGCAATTCTGTCCTGCGGTCTGGAAGGTCCTGCTATAGAAGGGACTATCGTACCTAGATCTAGCGTAATCACTTTAGTGTATTCTGCTTCTACACTTGCATCATAAAAAAGCATTTGTTCTTTAAGATAGACCTCTGCAATATCTGCTTCTTTGCTTCTATTGGTTAGTCTCATGTAGCGTAACGTCTCTTCATCCACAGGGAAGAATCCTATCGTAGCACCATACTCCGGTGCCATGTTGGCAATGGTTGCTCTATCGGGTAGAGAAAGTGCCTGCATCCCTTCTCCAAAGAATTCTACGAATTTTTCTACAACATCCTCTTTCCGAAGCATCTCGGTCACGCGTAACACCATATCTGTAGCTGTTACACCTATGGGGAGTTTACCTGTAAGTCTTACACCTATGACTTCAGGAATCTTCATACTGTAAGGTTCTCCCAAAGCAACAGCTTCCGCTTCTATGCCTCCTACTCCCCAGCCCATTACACCCAAACCGTTTATCATCGTAGTATGAGAATCAGTACCTATGAGTGTATCGGGCGAGAGTATGATCTCTTCTTCTTTTTGCACTTGTGTCACCACTGTTGCGATATATTCCAAATTGACCTGATGAACGATCCCTGCGCCAGGAGGAAAAACACGGATATTATCAAAAGCATCCTGTGACCATTTCAACAGTGCATAACGTTCTTTATTTCGCTGATATTCCATAGTAAGATTCTGACTTAAAGCATCTTTCGAACCATAATAATCTACTTGTACAGAGTGATCCACAATAAGGTCTATGGGAACTACAGGATTTATCCTGGAAGGATCCTCTCCGTACTCCAACATTGCATTCCTTAATGCTGCAAAGTCCACAATGCACGGCACACCGGTAAAATCCTGCATCACTACACGGGAAGGATAATAAGCGATCTCCTCAACTTTATCCTGCCTCTTTGTCCATTTCACAAGTTTCTCTATATCTCCTTGCTTAACTATCTCGCCATCATAATGGGCTAAAAGATTTTCCAAAAGTATACGTATCGTATATGGGAGTCTGGAGAGTGTACCATTAAAATAATGTGTTATTTTATTAAGAGAAAAGTAGGTATATTTTTTGTCATCTATAGACAAAAAACATCTATAAAGGGCATCTGTCATCACACACTCCTTTAAGCGTTATTAATGACTAAGATACCCACTATTTGTGCAATTTATGTAGAATGGGGGATTTCTTTTTTAATTCCCGTATTTTTCTACAAACTCCTCATAATTCCCTTCAAAATCGATCATCGTCCCATCTTCATTCAGTTTGATGATACGGTTTGCAAAGGCATCAATAAGTTCTCTGTCATGAGAGACACATATCACTCCACCTTTGTAATTATGCAGTGCTTCACCCAGTGCAACAATGGCTTCCAGGTCAAGGTGATTGTTTGGCTCATCCATCACAAGGAAGTTACAACTGTCCATCATCATTTTACTCATCATGACACGGTGTTTTTCTCCTCCAGAACAGGCATCAATCTTTTTCTTCTGTTCTTCACCTGAGAAGAGCATACGTCCCAATGTTTTACGTATGTCATCGATGTGCCACTTGACATCAAAGCCCTGTATCCATTGTGGAAGTTCTTCATCTCCTGTGACAATATCTGTTGTGTTTTGAGGAAAATAACTTGTCGTAATGGTCTGTCCCCATTTAAAAGTACCTGCATCTGCTTTTATCTTTTCCATAAGGATTTGAAGCAGTGTGGTCTTCCCTACACCATTGGTACCGATGAGGGCTATCTTGTCACCTTTGTTCACTTTAAAAGTAAGATTTTCAAATACACTCTCACCATCATAAGACTTGGAAAGCCCTTCTACTTCAAGTACTTCATTCCCTATCTCTCGATGTGCCTTGAACATAATGGACGGATCACGTCTGGAAGAGAGTTTGATCTCACCCATATCAAGTTTATCGAGCTGTTTCTGACGAGAGGTTGCCTGTTTTGCTTTGGAGGCATTGGCTGAAAATCTTGCGATGAATTTCTCCAGCTCTTCTTTCTCTTTGAGTGCCTTTCCTCTATCAGTTTCTGCCTGTTTTGCTATGAGATTTGCTGCGATGTACCATTCATCATAGTTTCCTGTAAATTCACGAATATTCTGAAAATCAAGGTCAAGAATGTGTGTCACAACACCGTTAAGGAAGTGTCTGTCGTGAGAGATGACCATCAGTGTCCCCTCATGGCGTTTCAACTCATTTTCCAACCATGAAATGGTCTCCATATCCAGGTTATTTGTAGGCTCATCAAGGAGTAAAATATCAGGCTTAAGGAAAAGTACCTGTGCAAGCAGGATCTTGAACTTGTCTCCACCCGTGAGTGAGGACATTAGGTCATCATGTTGAGAAGCAGGGAAACCAAGTGATTCTAACAGTTTCTCTATTTTGACATCTGACTCATAGGTAGGGTCTTCATCTGCACAGATCATCTCCAGCTCTGCCAAACGGTTATTGACCTCATCACTCTCAAAGTCACCTTCCATATAGAGTTTTTCTTTCTCTTTTTGTGCAGCATAGAGCTTTTTGTTACCGTAGAGTACCGCATCTTTAAGGGTAAAGTCCTCAAATGCATACTGGTTTTGAGAAAGCATTCCCAACTTAAGTCCTGGTTGCAGTTGTACTTCACCATCACTTGGCTCTAATTCCCCAGCAAGTATCTTCATAAATGTTGATTTTCCTGCACCGTTGGCACCGATAAGCCCATAGCGTTTACCTACATCCATGGTCATATTGATCTTGTCGAAAAGCACTCTCTTTCCGTAACGTTGTGTTAAATTGACTGTACTAAGCAAGTTGTATCCTTCTATTGATATCTATAATTTACGGGATTTTAGCATAAAGTGCTGAAAGGTGACCCGTTTGAAATAAGAGAACCTCTAATAATAGAGATGTTGTGGGTATCACCTATTTTTAGAGGTTCACATAAGCCTTAAAAAGAAAATCAATCCAGTAGTTCAATTACATTCTCTATAGGTCTGCCTATGACTGCTTTTCCATCTTTTATAACAATAGGTCTTTCTATAAGCTTTGGATTTTCTGCCATCGCTGAAATAAGCTTCTCCTCGTCATCTACATCTTTCAGTCCAAGTACTTTGTAAGTATCCTCTTTGGTTCGCATAAGCTCTTTTGCAGAGATACCAAGTTGAGAGAGTAAGGTTCTAAGTGCCTCTTTTGTCGGAGGGGTATCCAGATACTTTACTACTTCTGCCTCTATACCTTTCTCTTCCAAAAGTGCCAGTGAATTTCTTGATTTTGAACATCTCGGGTTATGCCAGATGGTGACGTTTGCCATGTCTATCCTTTGTTATGTAGTTTAGTGATCTTTTCATCTACTCCGGTAATCACATGCCTGTTTTTACCCTCATAATCTATGTTTGAAAGCAAGTAACGTATGGCATTAAGCCTTGCTCGCTTTTTATCATTGGCATCAAGTTCACACCATGGTGCATACGGTGTACCGGAGAGTTTGAACATTTTATTTCTAAGCTTCTCATATTCATCATATTTTTCCATAGACTCATAATCCAGCTTGGAGAGTTTCCAGCTTTTAAGCGGATCATTCTCTCTGTCTTTAATGCGGTTTTGCTGTGTCTCTTTAGAAATATTCATATAGAATTTAAAAAAAAGTATACCATCATCGACCAGCATCTCTTCTACACCATTGACCTGCTTGTAAAAATGATCATGCTGTGCCTGTGTACAAAAACCAAAAACCTGTTCTATACCTGCTCTGTTGTACCATGAACGGTCAAAAAATACGATCTCCCCTGCATTGGGGATCTGTTTAATATGCCGTTGGAAATACCACTGCCCAAGTTCTTTGGAATTGGGCTTTGGCAGAGCTACAGAACGTGCTTCTCTTGGGTTCAGATAGTTATTGAACTCTTTTATGGTGGAACTTTTACCTGCGGTGTCCATCCCCTCAAAGATCACAAGCAGACGTTTTTCATTCTCAATGATCCATTTTTGCAGCTTGACCAACTCATACTGAAGTCTTAAAGACTCCTCTTCATAGAATTTTCTTTCTATCTTTCCGTTACCTTTAAAAACTTTTGAAAATTTTATCTGATACTCCGGAAGTTCCTGCGTATAATTAATTTGCTGCTGCTTCATAAATTTTCTTTCCCATTCTGATCTGAAGATCGATGATTCAGTTGGGAAGCAAACCTTGCTTCTGTCTCCAGCTTCATCAATAGACGTGCATTATTGACACGCAGTTTGCTGTTCTCTTCATTCAAACTCTCCAGTCTCTCCTGTAAAGCCTTGTGTTCACTCTGTAATTTTTCATACATATTCTCTGTATGCTCAAACTTCGCTTTTGTCTGACTTTGTAATTTTTCAAATGCATTGGCTTCTTTTTGAGAAATCTGTAATGCCTCTTCTGTCAAACCCAGTTTCTCTTTGGTCTGTGCAAACTGCTGCAGCTCCTGTTCATTCTGTGCATTCTTGATCTTTAACACCTGTAACTCTTTTTGAAGTTCGGCGATCAGCTTCTCTTTTTCCTGATTGTCTATCTGTACGTTGAGAAATCTCTCTTTATAGGTTTTGACCCTCATGCTTGAAACAACCACAACCAGAACTATGAATAACAGAACCACAAGTGATATAGCACCAGTGAACATCAGTGTGGAGTCATTCCCTATTTTAGCAATAAGTTCATCCATTTTAACCTCTTATCATGTCATATTCTTTAGGATAGTTACACTGCATGCTTTTTAGTGGAAGCTTTCCTTTACCGTATTTTACTTTTTTAAAAACAATCTGCACCTTGTTTTCCAAGTCGTCGAAATATGCTACACTCTGAAGCTGCCCTTTTGCATCGACCTGTATTGTGTATTTTTTACCCTGATACACTGCTACATAAATATTTTTATCATGTATTTCAGCTTTCTTCAATATCTCTGTAAGGTTAAATCCTTTGTTAATAAGATAATTGGAGACTTGCTCCAGATCATGATCAACGACAAGCAATTCAAGTCCATTGGTACATACCTCTTTTTTTGTCGGCTTCAAATACTCCCATTTGAGCAGCGTTTTATCTGAAAAATATACTTTACCGCTATAGTTAATTACTTTCTTCTTAGGATTTGTGATCATTTGTGTAAAGTTTGCCGTAAAGTTCTCAGGGAGCACAATAGATGAAGCAAACAGGTGGGTACACACTATTAAAATCAATACTGTTTTTTTCACTTCTTTTTCCTTATTAATTCTTAAAAATATACCAAAAACTCACTTGGTATGAGGTTATTTTGACATAAAATTGTGAATGAACAGTGATACCTCTCCAAATCCAAAAAGCTAACTGATTATTAATCACAATTTAGATAAAATAATCACCATTATAATATTAGGTAAAATAGAAATGATAAAAAGCGTACTCAAAATTTTTGGCACAAGAAATGACAAGATTGTTAAAGGCTACCTTAAAAGGGTAAAAGATATTAACGCACTTGAGTCAAAGTATGAACCACTCAGTGATGAGGAACTTCAAGCTGCATTCAATACTCTCAAAGAAGAGGTACAAAGTGGTGCCAAAACTACAGACGATGTACTCTACGACTCCTTCGCTATTACACGTGAAGCCTCAAAGCGTACATTGGGTCTAAGGCATTATGATGTTCAGATGGTCGGGGGTATGGTACTGCACGACGGCGACATCGCCGAAATGAAAACCGGTGAAGGTAAAACACTGGTAGCTACGCTTGCTGTGGCGCTGAACGCTATGACGGGGAAAGGTGTTCATGTGGTTACTGTCAACGATTACCTTGCAAAAAGAGACTCAGAAGAAATGGGAGTCCTTTATGAATTTTTAGGATTTACCGTTGGATGCATTACAACTGATATCCATGATGAAATGGCAAGAAAAGCACAATATGAAGCAGATATCACGTATGGAACCAACAACGAATATGGCTTTGACTACCTGCGTGACAACATGAAGGTACGCGCAGAAGAAAAAGTCCAGCGTGAACATCATTATGCCATCGTCGATGAAGTGGACTCCATTCTTATTGATGAAGCAAGAACACCATTGATCATCTCCGGTCCTACGCAACGTGACCATAATCACTATGCCAGAGCAGACATTATTGCAAAACAGATGATACGTGGGGAAAAACTCAAAACCAAACCAGGTGAAGACGAAAAAACAACCGGTGACTTTACTGTCGATGAGAAGAACCGAACCATCGTGATGACAGAACAGGGATTGCAAAAAGCCCAGGATCTCTTTGAAGTAGACAATCTCTACTCGCTTGAGAATGCTGCACTCTCCCACCACCTTGATCAGGCACTTAAAGCACACTACATTTTTGAGAAAGATGTTGATTATGTGGTACAGAATAACGAGATCATCATCGTAGATGAGTTTACAGGAAGGCTCTCAGAAGGACGCAGGTACTCGGAAGGTCTGCATCAGGCACTGGAAGCCAAAGAGGGAGTAGAGATACAGGAAGAATCTCAGACACTTGCCGAGATCACTTACCAGAACTACTTCAGACTCTACGAAAAACTTGCAGGTATGACAGGTACCGCACAAACAGAAGCCACAGAATTTGCACAGATATATAACCTGGAAGTCATTTCCATTCCTACCAATGTGCCTATTGCAAGAGATGATAAAAACGACCTCATCTACAATACTGAACGTGAGAAACTTGATGCCGTAGTAAGACGTGTCAAAGAACTGCATGCCAAAGGTCAACCTGTACTCATCGGTACAGCTTCCATTGAAAAATCTGAAATGATCGATGAACGACTTAAAAAAGAAAAAATACCTCACAATATGCTCAATGCTAAAAACCATGCTCAGGAAGCAGAGATCATTATGAATGCAGGACAAAAAGGCGCCGTAACAGTTGCTACAAACATGGCGGGTCGTGGAGTTGACATTAAAATAGATGATGAAGTAAGAGCACTCGGCGGACTGATGATCCTTGGTACAGAACGTCATGAGAGTAGACGTATAGACAACCAGCTTCGAGGTCGTTCAGGACGTCAGGGTGACCCAGGAGAGAGCCAATTCTTTCTAAGCCTTGATGACAATCTTCTACGTATTTTCGGCGGGGAGAAGATCAGAAATATTATGAACAAACTGGGCGTAGAAGAGGGAGAGTATATTGACTCCAAAATCGTCACACGCTCTGTTGAAAAAGCACAGAAAAAAGTTGAGAACCAGCATTATGAGTCAAGAAAGCAAATCTTGGAATATGATGATGTTGCCAACCACCAGAGAAAAGCAATCTATGCATTTAGAAATCAGTTGCTTGATCCTGAATTTGACATTGATGCAAAAATCAAAGAAAACCGTGCAGAATATATTAATTATCTACTTGCAGAATGTGAGATCTATGAGGGTATGCCTAAAGAAGATTTCAATGTTGAAAAACTTGCTGCACTAATTAAAGAAGAGCTTCATATTGAAGTCGATTCTCAATACTTTGTAGATAAAGAAGCTGACGAACTCAAGACAATGATCACAGAGATGATGGAAAATATCTATGAAGAGAAGATGTCTCAGATCGACCCTGAACAGAGAACCGAAATAGAACGTATCCTGTACCTTCAGGTACTCGATCCACAGTGGAGAGACCACCTTTATGAAATGGATGTACTTAAAACCGGTATAGGGCTTAGAGGATACAACCAGAAAGATCCACTTACTGAATATAAACAAGACAGCTTTAAACTCTTTACAGATCTTATACAGCGTATCAAATATGAAGCAGTGAAAGTCCTTCAACTCGTACAGTTTGACTTTAGCTCTCCTGAAGAGGAAGAAGCAGCTGTTGAGCAGATCAGAGAAGAGTTGGAAAATGATGTGGCAGATACAACTCTCAATCAATCACTGGAAGAAGGAACGATCACTGAAGATTCTTCTACACTTAAACCTATTACCGGTACCAAAAAGCCAAAAAGAAATGAACCATGTCCATGCGGATCAGGAAAAAAATATAAAAATTGTTGCGGACAAAGCGGACCTAAAAAAGGTCTATTGGCATAATGAAAACAATCTCCTCGCCTAATAAAAAATTTATTAGGCGTATCATCAAACACTATCTTAAATATGATACAGAAAATCCTTTTATCTTTATCTCTGCTATACTCGCTTTTTTAGGTATTACTACCGGTGTGATGGTCTTAATGATCGCTATGGGGATCATGAACGGCACACAGGAAGAGTTCACTAAAAAACTTTTTGTCATGAACTACCCCCTTACTATCCTTCCTGTTGAAGAAGATGCTGTCAATAAAACACTTATACGTACACTTCATAAAAAATTCCCTCATCTTCAATTCAGTCCCTACTATACTACACAGGTCATTACTAGAAATGAAGGTGCTGTACAAGGCTCTTTACTCTATGGTGTCGACTATACAAAAGAATCTGCGATCAATAGCATCTTTCAAAAAGCCAAAGGCAATAGCTCAAGCATATTCAAAGTGATTGTAGGAGAGGGACTTTCTTTTGAGATGGATGCCCCCAAAGGTAAGAAAGTTACACTTTATTTTTCAGAACAGCAAGCTATCGGCTTTGGTACAATGCCTTTACAAAAACGTTTTGTTGTGGACGGTGTCTTTAAATCCGGTCTCAAAGCTTACGATAAAGCCATTATGTACACTACCCTCGAAGCTTTTGAAAAATTGCTTAAGCGTAAAATCGGTTTTTATGACGGATTACATATTTATTCTAAAAATCCTATGGAAGATATCAAAAAAATAAAAGACGTCTTACCTAAAAATGTAGTGATCGAAGGATGGTGGCAGCAAAATGGTAACTTCTTCTCTGCCATGCAGATGGAAAAGAAAGCCCTTTTTCTTGTATTACTTCTTATTATTCTTGTAGCATCACTTAATATTATCTCTTCTTTGCTCATGACAGTCATGAGTCGAAGAGCTGAAATAGCTCTTATGCGAACACTCGGAGCCACCAAAACAGAGATAAGATCTATTTTCTTTAGACTGGGACTTATCATCGGTATTGCAGGTATGGCAGCCGGTACGCTTCTTGGAAGTTTAGGTATCTGGATACTCACCACCTTTGACATTATCTCCATGCCTGAAGATGTCTACGGTACAAGCAGACTCCCTATAGACCTTACTATGAATGATTTTGGATTCATCATACTTGGCACAAGTATCATCATCCTGCTCTCAGCCCTCTACCCTGCAAAAAAAGCTTCTGAAACTGACCCATTAACTGTACTCCGGAATGAATAACCCCCACCTCTACAGGCTCAGAGAACAATAATACAATTCGATAGTTGAGTCTGCTGAAGCTACTTATTGATAATATGTGCCGGAGATTCGATCGTCCTCTTAAGTATCTGTAACGGTAGCGTCAATATATCCTGCGCTGCTGTTGTCTCAACTTTTGGTTTATCAAGATCACCTGTGATCTTTAATCCCACAGTCATACTCTTATCTTTACCCATAAGAATATACCCCAACAGAGGAAGATTCCCTACAAAACTTCCAAGCTCCCTGGCAGTCTGGATTGCAAGTTTCATAGAGATTTTTTTTATCTTTAGATTGAGTTCTCCTTTACCTACAATAGTGGCTGATCTACCTTTAATATACACTGAATCAAAAATAATTCTGTCTCCTATCATACGATACTCGATCACCCCTTCTTTGATCTTAAAACCTTTTTCTGAAAAACCGGGGCTGTGCAATGTTGCCAATGCAGGTATGGTATTGATGAATGCCAGCGTATTATTATAGGCTTTAAAATTACTCAATGTCCCTCCCTCAACAATAATATTCCCTTTCATTACTTTATCAGGCTCTCCAGATATTTTAAGTGAATATCGTCCTTTCTTCAAACCTTTAAAATGGATAAGCGGATGTAATAATTTATCTTTCACACGCAATGCCTGAATAAAAAGCTGCTTCCCCTTTTTTGAAAATTTCACAATATCACCATCTAAACTTCCCAGAGCTTTTATGTTGCCATTGGGTTTTACATCTATATCATAGCTATCTGTCACCAGTGTATATTTTCCATATCTCAATTTACTTTTTTGCCCAAGTATCACTAATTTTTTTAATTTTGATTTTTTTTGTATCTTCCCTCTTGAAACTAAAAATTGTTTAAGATCAATATTAAGATTTTTAAGTCTAATACGAGATTTGGGTACATCAAAATGCAAACGTTTGTTAAAAGCATAGAAATCCAGTCCATTTTTTGTAACTGTTCCACTACATGGTATTTTTGTATGGCATACGTTCCCTTTGTCATAGAAGAAACATGATCTTCTTTTTAACTCCCCGTTAAAAGTATAGGTTTTAAAATCTTTAGTTCTAATATCAAGTTTTCCACCGTCTATCTGTAGACCGATATTTTTTAGGTAAGGTTTAATCTTTTCTATTTCTTCCAGCTGTATCAGCATCTCCTTATGATGATAAGTAATGTTAACTTTTAATGACGGTAGTTTTACTGTGACATTTTTACTGTAATCCAAATGCAGAGGAAGTATTTTTTTTGTCAAAACAAAAAATTTCTCTTTATCCCCTATGCTCACCTGCTTGGCATTGAATTTGAGATCAGCTTTCTTTGTTTTTATATTGATCTTCCCATCTACATTTCCGTCATACCAACGCTCTTTGATATGTACTTTTCTCAACCCTACCAGATCTTTTGTATAGGTAATATTCCCGCCTATGACAGGAAGCTTCGTTTTATAGATCGTTGCTACTCCTTTTTGCAATTCTGCCTTGAACACAATACTCTGTTTTTTACGACTGTTATATTTTACATTGCCTTTTAACACCGGAATTTTGATCTTATCGTAAACAACTTCCCCTTTACCGATATCCACATTGACAGATACTGCTGTTTTTTCGGCAGATTTTTTTAGCGGAATATCTATCCTGATATCCAGTTTGGATAGTGCTCCTTTTTGCTTCACAGGAATATGAAGTTTGTAGGCTTTGAGTATTTCCTGAACCACACTGTCTATTTGTGAGCTTATATGCAGATCAAGCAAAAGCTTCGTAGGTTTTTTTCCTGTCAGATCCGTGATGGCTACTTTACTTCCCTTGAGACTTCTTTTTTTGTAGCTAGGGTCTTTCAAGTCAAAGTAGAGACCGCCGTTTCTGTAGTTCAATAGAAAGCCTGAAGCCAGAACCGGCGCAAGTTTCTCTTTATAATAGATCTTCACATCTTCAAAAAGAACCTCTCCCCTTAGGGCATCAAAGTCCATTTTAAAACCCTCTTTGCCTATATCCCCTTTACCGGAAAGATAATGCAATGTATACTTTTTGGCTTTAACCTTGTCTACGATCCAACTTTTTATAGAAGGTTGTAACGGGAATTTGTTTATAAGTGTTCTCAGATCGGAGAATGGCTTACTATTTATGACAAAAACAACGGTACTGCCCTCTTTTGTCGCATCAAAGTCACCTTTGATATGATACGCATCAAATGTACCTTTTGTCTCCAGTCTGTCCTGTTGCAGATCATAGGTAAGCTTTCCTACAATATTGATATCATCCTTTTTAATGTACAGTAAAGAAACATCTGCAACCAATTTTTGCCCTACTCTTTCTATGTTTCCTGCTATCTCATAATCATCACTGGTCACATAGAGGATATTGTCTGCAAAAATGACTTTGAGTTCATTATTGTTAAAATCTATTTTCTTCAGCTCTATATAATTAAAAAATGTAAAAAGATATTTGATGGTATCAAAGGTTTTATCGATATTTTTAAATGAAGGATCAGCCTTACTCTTGGGGATCAAGATATTCCTGGCTTTGAGTGTGAGTTTTTTATCGAGTTTTATGTATAATCCGTCTATCTCGTAATGACCTACCGTTAGCTTATCCGCATGAATACCGGATCTGAGCCAAAAGAAAAGAGCAGTAAAAATGATGATCAAAAATATTAATGTATCACGCAAGACGACATGGAGAACATGGGCAGTATGGGCAGAAAACATTTTACTGGTCTTGATCATCTCTTTTGCCTTTTATACTACACTACCCGTTAAGACGACACAAACACTTTTTGTGCCCAAGGGCTCCATTGCAAGTATTATAGCACAGCTGACAAAAAAAGGCTACGATTTATCGGTGATCGATACAACAATTTTACGCTTTATAGGTACGCCAAAAACCGGTTGGGTGCATCTGGGTAAGAATAGACTCAACCGTATCGATTTTCTTTACAAACTTACCAATGCAAAAGCAATGATACACAAAGTAACACTAATCCCGGGAGAGACTTCAGAACTCTTTTTTGAGGCACTTGCAAAAAATCTCAAATTAGATACAAAAAAATTAAAAAAATATTACTTGGAATTCTCCCCTTATCCAGAAGCCGGTATTTATGCAGACACCTATTATGTACCCTATGGCATTAAAGAGAAACATCTTATGCATTTTTTGGTACGTGAATCCAATAAAAAATATAAGAATATTTCTCAAAAAATTTATGGGAACTATAGTCAAAAGCAGTGGCTAAAAGTACTAACCATTGCATCCATCATCCAAAAGGAAGCAGCAAATAACAAAGAGATGCCTCTTGTCTCCTCTGTCATCCATAACCGCCTTAAAAAAAGAATGCGATTACAAATGGATGGTACCCTAAATTATGGAAAATACTCTCATGTGAAAGTAACTCCGGAACGTATTAGAAGTGATCTAAGCAGTTTCAATACCTACAAACATAAAGGATTACCGAATTCGCCTATTGGATCAGTCAGTCTCAGTGCTATTAAAGCAGCGATCAAACCTGCACGAACCGACTATCTTTATTTCATGAAAAATAGCAAGGGTGTGCATGACTTTACCACTACATTCAAGGCACATAAAAAAGTCATAAAAAAGAAAAAACAGCAACAGGCAAAAGCACTTTTTGAAAAGATTCAAACCAAAAAATCAACGCATCAATAGCTGTACAATATTTAAAATAAACATGACGATAAATCCAACTTTATAAACCATCTTTTCATTTCTCTCTATATAGGAAAGGTTCTTGTCAAAATAAGGCTTTACCTTTTGTGGATTGTCTATTTCAAAAAGCATCTCTGAATAGTGGTGGTAACGTTTATCGGTATCAGTATCCACTGCTCTTAAGATAATACTCTCCAGCCAATTTGGAATCTTAGGATTATATTTGGTAGGATGCTTTGGATTTTTATCAAAGGTCGGGTTTTGAAAAGGTTCTATTTCACCAAAGGGAAATTTCTGTGTTAACGCTTCATAGAGTGTTACTCCTATAGCATAAAGTTCTGTCTGCTCTGTAATAGGTGCCTGGTTAAAACGTTCTGGAGCCAAATAGGATGGGGTTCCTGCTCTAGTTACATTGGAGTAGGATTCCGTAATACTTCCAAAATCCACCATCTTGAAAACAAGTTTCTCTTTACGTTTTGTGACAATAATATTTTCAGGCTTGATGTCCCCGTGTACCAGGTCCAATCGTGTAAGAAACTGTGACATCTTCAGTAAAAACCGTGCCAACTCTACACCCATATCTACAGAGAGCGGTTTTTTTGCAATGAACTCTTTGAGAGAAACTCCTTCAATAAAACTCATAATATAGTAACGGTGTGTTCTCTTTTTAGGAATAACTGCTTTAGGAAAAAAACCAGCTTTGAGCCGTTTTGCCATCCAGACCTCTTTAACGAACAGATCCAAAATATTTTCATCTTCCACAGCTTCAAGAGGAGAAAATTTGATCACATACTGTACTCCTTTTTTCTCACAAAGCCAGGTTCGGTTATTTTGAACAAGTGGTTTAAGCAGTCTGTACCCATCTATTATTTCATCAACTTTATATTGCTCCTGTATGATAAGATCACTCTGCTTAAGTTTCAGTCTCGGATCAAGTTCTTTGATCTCAAGTACTACTGCAGTAGTATCATCAGGTAAATTGTCTTTATGTTTTTTAGATGCTTTTTTAACCAGAAAAGAGGCTCCCATATGCAGCCCTTCCGCCAAATCTTCCTGCTCAAGTTCATTGTAAAGTCCGTCACTGCAAAGCAGTATCTGGTCTTTGGCTTGCAGATTGTTTTCAAAATAATACGGCTCAACCTGCACTTCAAGTCCCATGGCAGAGGTAAGCACATTCTCCATTCCTTCTTCATCCATAGCATGGTCATTTGAGAGTTGTGCGAACTGTCCGTTACGGTGTAGGTAAATACGGCTATCTCCTACATTTGCCCCATAGAGCCTGTCTCCTTCTATGACTACAAGTGTCAATGTCGTAACCAACTCTTCACGCTCATATTCCTCCATGGATTCAAGAAAAAGTACACGATTAATATTCTCTATAAAGTGCTTAATAGATTTCTCCATACTCCAGGACTTTGGTCTGTTCTTGAGTGACTGTACCAAAAAATGTGTTACTCGTCTTGCAGCTTCAGCTCCCTGCATAGCAGATCCAACCCCGTCACATACCGCTGCTACGGTAATATTCTCCATCACCTTTACCTCAAAGAAGTCATCCCCTTTTAGTTGAGTACCTTTGGCAAGTGTAAAGCCTGATGTTTCAATATTTTGTTTTGACATGGAGTATTACCTTATGTTTGATTAGACTTGGTTCGGTAATATTATAACATTTGGTTTTTGTTTTGATGGATTGAATTTGCTTAAAATGTAGGCAACGCTTACGAGGTTCGATTTCATCGAATCTACATTTGCTATAATAACAAATATATTGTTCCTAATAATGAGAACAAAAAAAGGAGTGTGTTTGTTTGTAAAGATCTTGTTATTCTCAGTGATAGTTGTTTTAACAGTTACTGCTTCAGGTAATGAAAACAATACGAGTATAAAAAAACAGCTTATACAAAAATCCCTGCAAAAAGCTATGGAAAAAGAGAAGAAATATGCAAAAGAGCAAAAATTCTATAATGCCGATGAATATGATTTCAAAGGAGCAGAGATCGATCCTTCTACATTAAAAGATATTGAAACCATAAAACCCGACTATGACTATACGGATGACTGGGGTGCATGTGATAATAATTGATACGCATAAAAATAATAGCGTCTATGCAAGTTTTATTAGATCATTCCCCCGGCTTTTGCCCCCCAGGTTGTTCTCCATCTTGTCTTTACAAAACTGAGTCCAAATATGGCTACAAGTACCACCGCTGCAAAGATCATAAACCCTACAGAGTAACCGTCAAAGGCACCTTTGGACCAACCTAGCGTCTTAATGAGGGCTGTACCGCCTAGACCACCTGCACAACCAACAATACCAGTCATAATACCGATATCTTTGCCAAACCTTTGCGGTACTAATTGGAATACCGCGCCATTTGCCATACCAAGGTTTGCCATAATGAAAAACAGTACAACGATAGCAACAAAAAACGGCAGATCTATCAATGCAAGTGTAGCAGCCAATACAGCTACTGCTCCATAAAAGAAATAAAGCGCTTTTACTCCACCGATTTTATCTGCAATGTTTCCACCGACTGGTCTAAGCACCGCACCGGCAAATATGGTCAGTGCTCCAAAGTATCCTGCAATAACCTTTACATTAGGCTCGTGAAAGACATTAACTCCAAAAGATGACATATCTGCCTGATATGTGTTCATAAGATACACTTTCATGTAACCTGCAAATCCTACAAAACCACCAAAACTAATGGCATAAAACAGGTTGAACCACCAAGTGTCTTTATCTCTCAGAAGTTTAAGATAATCCGAGACTTTTTTAGGGCGAGGTTTATAGACAGAAGCTGGTGCATTTTTTGCCAGAAAAAGATAAGCTATAAAGACCAATATCGCCATAACAGCACCCACACCGAATACAGATTCCCAACCCCACTTCTCTGCGATCTTCGGAGCGAAGATAAAGTCCAGTACTACACCAATATTTCCGGCACCTGCAATACCCAGTACTACCCCCTGAAGCTTTGGTGGGTACCATTGCCCAGCCTGTGGTAGAGCTACTGCAAAAGACGCACCGGCAAATCCAAGTCCAAGCGCTACAATAAGTAATTGATTATAGGTGATACTGTTACCTTGCATATAAGCCATCAACAGTGATGCAATGACGATTGCCTGAGCAATAAGTGCCGTGAGTTTTGCACCCATTTTATCTACACCAAAACCTAAAACTATTCTAAGAATGGCTCCAGAGAGTATAGGGAGAGAAAGCAGTGTTGCTTTCTGCCCTGCGCTGATAATCTCACCGTGTGCTGCCAATGCTTCTGCAATTTCAGTAGAGAGTGGACCAAGCATAGTCCAGACCATGAAACTCATATCAAAATAGAGAAAAGCCATAAACAGAGTCGGAAAATGTCCCTGCCCTTTAAGTGCTTTAAATCCTGCCATTGTGTATCCTTTTATAAATATACTGCGAAGTATACTCCAAATTAATATCTATTATAACTTATATATTGATTAATTTTTAATCAATTAAAATAATGCTCTATAAAGCTAATATACTATTATAGAAATATAATAACCGATGTTAATGATTAATTTTTAATCAATAAATTATCTAAAGTAGTCGACTGCTTTGCTATAATAAGCCTAATTTAGTACGGAGAGATAAACACGTTATGAGAACATTACAGGAAGCCTTGGAAGCAAGAAGTAAAAAAATAAATAAAGTAGAAACCACTAAAGCACTTAAGAAGCCTATGGACGTCTATGCACAACTTGAATCCATAGCAGCATCTGGATATAAAGATCTTTCAAAAGAAGATTCTGCCTACTTTTTAAAATGTTTTGGTCTTTTTGACAAAGGAGAGGATTTTATGCTTAGAATCCGTATCCCCTCAGGTCAGCTTACACATGAACAGAGTCTTTGCATCGGTAAAGTAGCACAGCAGTATGCCAATGACTACATAGATATCTCAACACGTATGCAAGTCGTACTGCGTTATATACACATAAAAAATATTGCCAAAGTACTGCACTCACTTAAAGAAGTAGGGCTCACTACCTTTCAGACAGGAGTGGACAATACACGTAATACCGTATCCGATCCGCTGGATGGTCTGGCATATGACAATATCATCGAAACCAAACCTATTATAGACTCATTTGAAAAACAGTTCATTGAAAACCCTGAATGGATCTCTACACTGCCGCGTAAGTTTAATACAGGGATTTTAGGATCACTTTCAAACTCCTGTAATATCTTTGGGCATGACTGTTGCTTTGTACTTGCACAAAAAGAAGGTATTTTTGGATTTAATGTCTTTTTGGGAGCCAGGGTCGGTGTTCAGGCTAAAGATGCTGATCTTTTTATAACAGCAGATGAAGTGCCGCACTTTTATGAGGCTCTCCTTACTGTTTTTAAACAGTACGGCTACCGTGACAACCGAAACAAAAACCGTCTGCATTTTCTACTGAATGATGTGGGTATACCTGCTTTCATAGAGGCAGTCAAACTAGAAGCCGGTAAAACATATACCTCTGCCGGTATCACTATGGTACAGTCACAGAATATTGCACTGGGCTCCAACAAAGTTCTGCTTAAAGACGATACATTTGCTTACAAGGTCATCGTACCCTCAGGGATCTTCAGTGGTACCGATATGATAGAAGCAGCCAATGAAGCAAAAAGATTTGGCTCCGGAAATATTAGATTAACCTACGATCAAAATCTTTTTCTTGTGAATATCCCCCAAGAGAATCTTACTGCACTTGAAAACACTTCTTTGATAAGAAAATATATACAGTATCACAACCTTTATTTTCAGGATATGATTGCCTGTGCAGGGACACATACCTGTTCATTTGGAGTCATCCCCAACAAACCAGATGCTATAGAAATGGCTCATTTCCTTAACTCGGAAGTAGCCATAAAAAATGCAACTGTACGCATGAACTGGTCAGCCTGCCCCAAAGGGTGCGGAATACATGGCATCGCCGATATTGGTTTTGAGGGATGTAAAGCTAAAGATCAGGAAGGCAATCGAGTAGACGGTGTACACATTTTCATTGGTGGTAAAATGACACGTGAAGCCAAAGAGGCACATATTTTACATAAGAGTGTACCCATTACAGAAGCAAAATATCATGTTAAATATCTGCTAAAAACCTATGCTGACTACAAAGACCGTAGCGAAACATTTGAGGCATTTGAAAGCCGATTCTTTAGTAAAAACTACAGTTATCAGGCGATCTCATTCTTTACGAAGATTAACTATATTTTGCAGGATAAACTTGGTCTTGATATCATGTTTGAACTTGATAAGGAACCTACAAGTGGTCGAAGAGAAGAATATGAACTCTTCACTTTTGGACTAAAACTCTTTAAACTGCTTACAGGAGAAAAACGTTTTGAAGCCATTGATGGACTGGCACCTACACTGGCTCGACCAAGAAAGATCAAACGTGATGAAGTAAGCCGTATCAACCCTAAAATACCAGCAAAACTTTCAGAGGTTATTTATAATATGACTCACGAGAAAAAAAGTGAACGTGCACAGGTATTCTCGGAATTATTAGTAGCGCTTAAGGAGATATAGATAATGTATCAATTAATAAATCATGGATCTGTAGGGTGTTGTACCATTACAACACCAATATTATGCACCCAAACAAAAGGTGTTGTCATGGGACAGCACCCTACAATACATATAAAAAAAGAAGTATAAATGGCTGTAGAACCCTTAACACAAAACACCCCTCTAGAGAGTTTCATCAACCACAAAAATGAAACCGGTATGCAGTGTGGAAACTACTCTATCGACATTCCCGATCTAAAACCCGGAGAACAGTACCGCTTTCACTTTGATGCCACTGCCTGTGTCGGTTGTCACTGTTGTGAAGTAGCATGTAACGAGCAAAATGCAAACCCGGATGACATCAAATGGAGACGTGTAGGTGAGATGGAGATGGGATCCTTCCCTGATACTCTCCAACTTTTCAACTCTATGAGCTGCAACCACTGCATCGACCCTGAGTGTTTGAAAGGCTGCCCCACTGAGAGTTATATCAAGTTGGATAATGGAATTGTCTGGCATGATGACCCAAGCTGTATCGGATGTCAGTATTGTACATGGAACTGTCCCTACGAAGTGCCAATATTCAACCCTGATCGAGGCATCGTTACAAAGTGTCATATGTGTGTAGACAAACTCGAAGTCGGACAGACCCCTGCATGTGTGCAGGCATGTCCAGGTGGAGCCATAGAAATAGAAGCTGTCAATGTAGCACAGTGGCTGGCAGAAGATATGGCCAAAGAGGGAGTTGCACCTCACCTACCTGATATAGGTATCACCAAGCCGACCACCCGTTATACCCTGCCGGAACTTCCTGAAGGTGAAACTATACATATAGCTGATGAGCATTTGCTCAAACCTGCACATGCTGAGTTACCACTGGTCTTTATGACCGTACTCACACAAATATCTGTAGGTGCCTTTTTGGCTCTATTTTTGGGACAACTGCTCTTTAGTCTGGGCTTTAACCTGCCAAAGCCAAATCTGGCGATGGCGATCTTGGCATTTTTACCTGCGGCTATAGGACTTCCGCTCTCTGCCATGCATTTAGGACGACCGGCAAAAGCAATGTCTGCTATGAAGAACTGGAAAACCTCATGGCTCAGCCGTGAGGCGATTGCTCTTGGAGCCTATACTGGACTGGCAACGATGGTAGCAGGATTGTACTTTTTGGAGATCAAAGGTTTTTTACTGCTTCTTGTTGAAGCCGTTACTTTGGCATTTGGAATCTTCGGTATCTATGCCCAGTCAATGATCTACCGTATCAAGGCACGTCCAAGCTGGAACAGAAAAAGTACCACCAAACGTTTCTTTGGTTCAGGGTATGTAGGTTTTTTACTCATTGCTATGGTACTGCTTATCAGTAACGGTTCACAGGGAGCCATGGTACTTCTTTCCATCACACTGGTGGCTGGTATGGGACAGGCACTGGTCATCTTGGAAGAGGTCATGTTCTACCGTCATTTAGACAAAGAAGACCCGCTCTATTACCAATACAACCGGACAAGAACCCTTCTTCAGAAGTATTTTGGTAGAGTAAAAAAGTTCAGAGTTTACTCACTGGCTCTATTTGCACTGGCACTGCCACTGCTTGCTATTATGTTCACAGCAAGTGGTTTGGTCAGTCTAGCCATAGCCACTTTGGCAGTGGCAACCATAGGTGCATTATTAAGCGAACTCAGCGGACGCTACCTCTTTTACAGAACGGTAGTACCACTGGGACTGGCAGGGAACTTCTTTGCCGGAAATCAACGACATTAAGCAAGGGAATAAAATGAGTTTAATAGATAAAGCAAAAAACTTTCTCGGACTTGACATCAAAGAAGACAAATACGCACTAGTAGATGACCCCATCTTTGGAAAAGTCGCCAAGGCCAAAGCCCCAGACAAATGGGTACGCTCTACCTGTGGGTATTGTGGTGTAGGTTGTGGGATGTACATTGGGGTGAAGAATGGGGAAGCAGTCTACTCCAAAGGTGACCCACTGCACCCTGTGAACATGGGGACTCTCTGTCCCAAAGGACTCAGTGAGCATAAAATGGTCAGAGCCGACAACCGTATACCTGCCCCTTTGCTCAAAAAAAACGGCGCACTAACTTCTGTTTCCTGGGAAGAGGTCTTTACCCATACCAGTGATGCGTTCAAGCGTATTCAGGCAGAACATGGCAAAGGCGCTGTAGCTGTCATCTCTACGGGTCAGTTACTCACAGAAGAGTTTTATGCACTGGGTAAATTTACCCAGTTGGGTCTTGAAACCAACAACTATGATGGGAATACCACTCTCTGCATGGCAAGTGCTGTTATGGGTTATAAACAAACCTTTGGCTCTGACGGACCCACAGGCTGTTATGAGGATTTTTCCAAAGCAGATGTTATTTTGCTCATTGGGGCAAACATTGCCGACAATCATCCTATTTTGAAACTTCATATTGCCAAAAACAAAAAAGAGACAGGAAAAAAACCAACACTGATCGTAGTTGATCCCCGTAAATCTAAAACCTCACAAATGGCAGACATTTTTGTACCGTTAGCTCCCCGTTCAGACTTGGCACTGCTCAACGGGCTATGCTATATCATTATGGAGCAAGGCTGGGAAGATGAGAAGTTCATCAAAGAACGTACCAACGGCTATAAAGAATTTCGTAAACACATTATGAAAAATTACCCTCCCCAGGAGGTAGCCAATATTACTGGTATAGAGGTTAAAGAACTCTACACTCTGGCAAAAGTCTATGCCACAGCAGACAAAGCCATGAGTGCCTGGACGATGGGAGTCAATCAAAGTTCTATAGGCACAGATACCGTCTCTGCCATCTGTAACCTTGCACTCATTACCGGAAATCTTGGTAAAGAGGGTGCTGCACCTATGTCCATCACCGGGCAATGTAATGCTATGGGTACACGAGAATTTGGGTTTACCTCTTCTATCCCAGGCTACAGAAATTATACCAGTGATGCAGACAGACAGGCCTTTGCCGACATCGTGAATGTACCAGTAGATCTGGTGCCCAACAAACGTGGCTATGCCTACCCTCAGATTATTGATGCCATAAACAGAGGAGAAATAAAAGCTCTTTGGGTGGTTGCAACCAACCCCCTGGTAAGCTACCCTGACCAGAACAGTTTAAGAGAAGCATTGAAGAAACTTGATATTCTAGTAGTACAGGATGCCTTTATGTCAGATACGGCAGAGATTGCTGATGTGGTCTTTTCTGCTGCCACATGGTCAGAAAAAGAGGGATGCTATACCAATTCTGAGAGACGCTGTAACTATGCAAAAAAAGCAATTGATCCCTTAGGAGAAACAAAAAGTGATCTGGATATTGTTTTAGACTTCTCCAAATATTTTGAAGGTAAACATGCACTACTCTTTAAAAATATAGAAAGCCCACAAGATATATTTGAGGAGATCAAACAGGTAAGCAAGGGACAGCTGTGTGACTATTCCGGTATGAGCTATGAGCTGATAGAAGAACTCGGAGGCATTCAATGGCCATGTAATGACCATGCTCCCAAAGGTACGAAACGCCTCTACTCAGAGGAGATGCCTTGCCCCACTCAGGATGGAACTGCCAAGCTTCTCCCTCTTGACTGGATACCTTTAGGTGAAATGCAATGTAAAGGACTACCGCTCATTCTCAACACAGGAAGGACAGTAGAGCAATTCCACACCCGAACCAAAACAGGAACCATCGGCATACTGGATGCTCTAGCTCCGGAAGCATGGGTAGACCTCAGCCCCAAAGATGCTGCCAAACTCAAGGTAAAAAGCGGTGATCGCATCGCTATTTCCGGGAACAGAGGAAAAGTAGAAGATGTCATTGTTAAAGTCAGTGAAACTGTGAGAGAAGGAAATATCTTTGTACCGTTCCATTTTAATGAACAACTCATCAATAATATTACCATCCCGGAGTTTGACCCCAAATCTTTTGAGCCAAACTACAAACAGTGTGCTGTACAGCTGCACTCAGAAGCAGTTCCTGAGGGGATAGTGTATGAAGAGGTAGAGATATCTGGTTATTTAGAAGGTGTGAAGGTGTATGAAGAGGAAGTGTTGGTGGATGAAAAGATTAAATCTTCGTCGTAACCGTAGGGTGTTGTGAGGGCACAACACCCTACAGAAGCATCTTTAAATCATTCAGATCAAATAGAAGTAACTTATCATCCTTCATCCCTAGCAACTCTTTGGAAAATCCACTTTTGGAAAAAAGTGCATAGACATCTACTTTTATACCGGACTGTAAAGCCTTGGCTTTAAGTTTTGTCAATTCATTCTTACACACTTTTCGGTCTTTATATTTACATTCACCCAAAATGAGTTTTTTATCACCGGTGATCGCTAAAATATCAAACTCACTGTGTTGATTCCAATAACTTCCGTGGCTAAGCAGTGGTGTACTATTTTCATACTGTTTCGCAAGCAAAGCATCACAAAGCTGTTCATATACCAATGTACGCAAACGTTCATAATTATTTTTAAAATTCTCTAAAAAATCCACAGCATCCCCATAAAGCAAGTCTTTTCTATAATAAGTAACAAACCCGAACCAAAAACGCATAAACGGTTGAATAAAACGGAGTTTATCCTGTATACGGTAGGAACGTAGCTCCTTTTTGAGTTTATGTTTAGGATGTGTTCTAAGCGGGGATTCCCGGGACAACTCTATTTGAAGGATATGAAGGTCAACCAATTCTCGAATCACACGTTCTCCTGCACTTTCACTCAATCGGGCTTTTTTAATTACAGAGTAAAACTTACCGTCACCTCTGGCAACTGCCATAAGCAGTTCACGATAGGGAGTTTCCAATAGATAAGACGGAGAAACAAGATTTTGGAATTTAGTGAAATTCTTTACAAAGTTGGATTCGACCATAGCAAAAACATCTTCAAAGAAATCAAGCTCAATACTCTCTTCTGCTCCGCCTAAAATAGCAAAATGCTCAATAAATTGCTCCAAAGTCAGATGTGGATTGTGTTCACAAAAAGTTTTAAACGCGTTTTTGATGTGCTGACCTTCCCTTTTAATTTTAGGGCATCTCTAATAACCATAGATACTCACAACATCTCTAGCTTTTGTCTAGACTAGGCACTCTTTTGAAACCCTAGCCGTAGCTAAGGTGAAAAAGAGTAACAACGTATAGGCGAAAGCTAGTGATGCCCGAAGGGTGGGCTTTGCAAACGCAATCTTGCACAAGATATTTACTTCGACTTAGCTATGGCTAGGACTTGTAAATCTCTTACACAATCTTACATTTGCAAAACCCATTGTGGGTGTCTAGGGTTATTAGGGGTGCCCTTTATAAGTTTAACATAGATTAGTTATAATATTACTATTACAAAATGATTATTTTTTAATCAAATCATAAATATAAAAAGCACTTATATGGAACAATTTTTCACCAACTCAGAGCAAGTACAGAATATTATTAAAGGGTTTAATCTTACCAAGACCCTTTTTGTCTCTTCTATTATCATAGGCGAGCCTCATATCGGCAAGAAATCATTGGCAAGATACCTCTTTCCTGAAACACCTTTAGTCTCAGGGGAAAATCAGGAAGAGGTAGTAAAGATGCTAAGTGAAGTTGACGAACTTATCATCACAGATTTTGAAAAACTTAGTAATCAAGAGTCACTCGATTTGGATAACAAGCGTATTATTGCTACAGCAAACTATATAGGCAATCAGCAAACCATAGACAATCTCTTTGCTTTTATCTATGCACTTCCATCACTCAAAGAGCGTACTGAAGATACAAACTTTATTAAAAAAATGTTCATAAAAGAAGCACAGTCAAACCTTATGCTCAAAACAATGGATATTTCCATAGAAGAGCTCCCCGTTGACCTAAGAGACAACAGTAAAAGTCTTAAAAGAACAATCTATCGCTATATGATGAATCATTCCATGAAAGCGGAAGATATACAAGAAGCTATCTACCATTACATCCTTGGAGAACTCAATGGCAATAATGGCTATAAGGAGCATCTAGGACTTTATGAAAAACCTCTGATTAAAGCCGGTCTAAAAAAGTTCGGTTCCCAATTGCAGCTTTCACAGGTATTGGGTATTAACAGAAATACACTTAGGAAAAAAATACATGAACACCATATCGATTGATTTTCAAAAGTTTATAGACTGGGATAACAGTCCTTTTATACTCTTTAGTGTACAGGGCAAAATACTCTACCTAAACAATACAGCAGAAATACTCTTTGGTTATGTCTCTAAAAAAGAGCTTTATGACTTGGCACTTGCCTATGCCCCGAAAAGCTTTGGACATAAGACAACCACCCTTACACTCAACTACGACTCATTCAGTTTTTATGCTATTACCGTAGGATATGAGGATGAAGAGCAGATTTCTATACGTTTTTACAACGCACCTCGTACCAAATCTGCAACACCCATAGAACAAGACAAACTGGTAACTACAGATATCAACCTTCTGCTTGAAGCAAATATCGCACTCTTTAAGACAAAGAACAACAATGCTTTAAGACTTTTAGCAGACCCGGATATTCCCTCTTTTAAAATAGATCAGAACAGATTTTCCAAATTACTTAGAAAAACCCTGGATACATTCAGATCTTCTGACTCTATTCATATTACACTTAAACTCTTAGTAGGTGAGCATGTTATCATTTCAGGCAAAAAAAAGCCTATTGTTCAACTCAGCATTGAAGCAAACGGACGTTACAATGAGAGCGATGAAGAGATACGTACACTGGCAACACAAAGCCACATTACCCTGCTTCTCAAAGAGAGAACCATTAGATTGGAGATCCCTCTTATTCAAGATTGATTAAAAATTAATCATGACTCTGATAAAAAGTATCTCTTTTAGATGTTATTATTTCTTTGAAAATTATTTTAAAGGAAAACAGCATGAAGTTAAAACTTTTCGCTCTACTGGCATCTTTGATGCCGATCGCCGCTATGGCAGAAGACAAACTCGATACGGGTGACACAGCATGGATGATGATCTCCACTGCACTGGTACTCCTCATGACACCTGCAGGTCTTGCATTGTTCTACGCAGGTATGACAAGAAGTAAAAATGCATTGAACACTTACGCTATGGTCATGGGTGCGTTTGTGCTTGCTTTTGTGGTATGGATTATTGCCGGATATTCCATTGCATTCGGTACCTCGGAAGCAGCCGGGATCCAAAAATTCATTGGTGGATTTGGAAATGTCTTCCTAAACGGTATTAAATGGACTGATCTTAGTGGAACCTATCCTACATATGTATTTGTTGCATTTCAAGGTACATTTGCGGCTATTACTGTAGCGATTGCTTCAGGTTCAGTCATCGGACGTATGAAATTCTCAACATGGATGGTGATCGTGGCGCTTTGGGGCCTGGTTGTTTATGCACCTATTACACATATGGTATGGGGTGGAGACGGTGCCCTTCTTTTTGATGCAGGAGCACTTGACTTTGCCGGAGGTACAGTTGTACATATGAATGGTGGTTTAGCAGGTCTTGTACTTGCCATCCTTATAGGTAAAAGAGCAGGATACCCTAAAGTTGCGATGCAGCCATTCAGTATTCTCTTTACAGCTGCCGGTGCTGCTATTTTATGGTTCGGTTGGTATGGATTTAATGCTGGTTCAGCATTTGGTGCCAATGCAGTTGCAGGTGTTGCACTGCTTACTACTACCATTGCCACGGCAGCTGCAGGTCTTACATGGTTGATCGTTGAGTGGGTAGTCTATAAAAAACCAACCCTTCTCGGTATTGCTTCAGGAATTGTTGCAGGACTTGTTGCCATTACACCTGCTGCAGGATTTGTAGGTATCGGTGGTGCATTCATTGTAGGTATCGGTGGATCACTTATTGGATTCTTCGGTGTAGTTAAACTTAAAAAAATATTTGGTTATGATGATTCTCTTGATGCATTTGGTATTCACTTCCTAGCTGGTCTTTGGGGTGCATTGATGACAGGTGTACTTGCATTGAATGACAAAGATCTTCTTTGGGATGGTCCGATGAAAGCCAGTGGTGACAGAATGGGACAATTCATGGTTCAGGTTGAGTCAGTAGTTGTTGTTGGTCTATGGACACTCATCGGTACAGTGGTTGTTTATTATGTTGCGTCTGCACTCACAGGTGGGGCAAGAGTAGATGAAGAGACAGAATATAACGGTCTTGATGAAGCTGTGCATGGAGAAAAAGGAATTAATATTTAATTAAAGGTTAATTTACTCTCGTTCCTATCGTCCTCGATGGGAACGCATATTGTATTACAGTATGAAAATATAATAATAAATCAAATGCTCATATGTACTCCCACGCAAGGCATGGGAACAAGAGTTACAAAAAAGGAAATAAAATGAAAAAAATCGAAGCAATTATTAAACCATTTAAACTCGAAGATGTTAAAGAAGCATTGGTCGAGGCAGGTATCGAAGGAATGACAGTTTCTGAAGTCAAAGGATACGGAAGACAACAAGGGCACTCAGAACTCTATAGAGGAGCAGAGTATGTTGTAGAGTTTATTCCAAAGATTAAAATAGAGATCGTAGTCAGTGCAGACGAGTATCTGGATAAAGCAATCGAAGCCATTAAATCTGCTGCAAAAACAGGTAAGATAGGTGATGGTAAAATATTTGTCAGTGATATTGAAAAAACAATTCGTATCAGAACAGATGAAGAAGATGCTGATGCACTCTAACTTTATTAGGTCGATTCTATCGACCTTTTAGAAGATTTACTACTATAAACTGATTAAAAATTAATCAGTTTTTTCTACTGTTTTTTAAAAAAAACTATTTTTTTGCCTAAATATCAATCACTTTATCGGAAAATACCCTTTTTATTTTCTATACACTAATACTATTCAAGTTTATTAGGAGAAAAAATGGAAATGAATTATGTGATAGATACATTCTTTGCACTTTTTACCATGACCCTTATTATTTTCATGGTACCCGGTTTTGCTATGCTAGAAGCAGGATTGGTAAGAACAAAGAATGTTACTTCGGTATTGACCGTCAATGTTATGATTTATGCTGTGGCATCAATGTCCTTTTTACTGATAGGATATAAGTATGCTTTTGGAAGCTGGGATCATCAGGACAGCATCAACAAATATGCTTTTTTCCTCTTTCAAATGGCTTTTGTAGGCAAAGTGGTCAATATAATGAGTGGGGGTGTAAGTGAACGTTCCCGTATTATTCCACTGGTGCTCTTTACTGTCATCGTTGGTGCTTTTCTCTACCCAACCATTGTCAATCTGACATGGGGTGCAAACTTTTTGGCAGGTACCGCTTTTGATATTTCTGCCATGCATGATCTTGCAGGCTCGACAGTCATACACTCTACAGGAGGATGGGCTCTTCTTGCAGCAATACTGATTATGGGTCCAAGACGTGGAAGATACAAAAAAAATGGAACCATTCAGGTTATTCCGGCTTCCAATATTCCTCTTGTCGTACTGGGTGCCTTTCTTCTATGGATAGGATGGTTCGGTTTTAACGGTGGATCAGTCGGAGCTATTTCAAGCAAGGAGAATGCTGATGCCGTTGCACTGACTATTATGAATACCAATACAGCCGGACTTGCAGGAGCGATCATCGGCTGGTTGATCACCTATTTCCGCTATAAAAAATTCGATGTGACCATGATCTTGAATGGTGCGTTGGGCGGATTGGTAGCTATTACAGCAGGTCCTGATCTCTATGATATATATACCCCTATACTCATTGGAGCGATCGGTGGTACCTTGGTTGTCTTTTTTGTACCGTTTTTCGACAAACTCAGAATGGATGATCCTGTTGGTGCACTTTCAGTGCATTTGGTCAACGGTATTTGGGGGACACTGGCAGTAGGTATCTTTGCTGATGTCAGTTTTCTGGCACAACTTAAAGGTGTAGTGATGACGGGGGTTATTGTTTTTCCACTCTCATTTGTCATTATCTACAGTATCAACAAAGTTTTCTCTCTTCGTGCAGAAGACGAAGAACAGCTCGAAGGAATCGATGCAACCGAGTGTGGTATAGAATCCTATCCTGAATTTAAGCGCAGTATCTAAAAATATATAAAAAGGATTAAATTATGAAAAAAATAGAAGCGATTATTAAACCATTCAAACTGGATGATGTCAAAGAGGCATTGGTAGAAGCAGGTATCGAAGGGATGACCATCTCTGAAGTTAAAGGCTACGGAAGACAACAGGGGCACTCAGAACTCTACAGAGGTGCAGAATATGTGGTTGAATTCATTCCTAAAGTAAAACTGGAGATCGTTGTAAGCTCTCAGGAATATGCAGACAAAGCAGTAGAAGCCATTAAAGAAGCAGCAAAGACCGGTAAGATAGGTGACGGTAAGATTTTTGTATCAGATATTTCCAGAACTATCCGTATCCGTACAGATGAAGAGAATGAAGAAGCATTGTAAGGTTGGCTTTAGCCGACCTATAATTTTTTAAACTTTTCTATTTTATCTTCACTCCCTATAATCCCCCATACTACACAGTCAGCACCAAAATCACGTTCATACTGCGTAATATCAAGTTGCTTAAGCCTATAAAGTGTTTTGTCTACCTCACTGTAAGAAGTCGAAAAAGAATGCTTTACTTCTTTTTCATAATGTACAAAATTTGCTTCGGTTAGTACATTTTTAACAGCCAAAGCATAAGCTCTAGCCATACCTCCCGTTCCCAATTTGATCCCACCAAAATAACGTACTATCAATACAGCACAGTTTATAAGCTCTTCTCCACGCAGAACATTAAGTGCCGGAACACCTGCACACCCCTTTGGTTCACCATCATCCGAACTGTTCTCCACAACTTGATCAAACTCATTTAAATAACGAAGTGCATAAATCACGTGATTGGCTTTTGGATGTTCAGCTTTTAGTCTCTTCTGCAATCCACCATATTCGGATATAGGCACTAAATGGACAATAAATTTTGAACGATTGACCTCAGTCGTATAGAGACAGGAACACTTAATTATCTGCATCAAATCACTCTACGCAAATACTTATAAAATTTCAAACCGATAAAACTTCCTATTGTATCTGCAGCAATATCTGCCCAGTCACTGCTTCTGCTGATACTGAAAAGCTGTGAAACTTCTATGAAGCCACCATAGGCTATAAGAAGTAACAATGCAGTCCAATAATGTACACGGTAAGATAATCTCAGTAATATCCCCAATACAATAAATGCCAGTATATGATGTGCTTTATCATTCAAATTTCCTATGTGTGGTGCTATCTCCTGTGGTACCACTGCAGCAATATAACTGACCATAAGTGCCAGCCAAAACAGTATTTTAAATTGGGAACGATACTTATAAAGTTTTGATCTTTTCAACCATAAACTCCACAAATTTCTCAGAATCATTCAAACATTTGGCTACCACATAATCGTCATACTTTAACTTATCGGCAATTTCACGATGCTCTATATCCAATTCAAACAGTGTCTCAGAATTATCTATGGTAAATGCCAAAGGATAAATAATTACTTTCTTATGGCTAGGATTTCGAAGTACATTAGCAAGATTTGGTTCAAGCCATGCCGCACTTCCTACTTTAGACTGATAAACAAGCTTAATATCATGAAATACTATCCCTTTGCATGCTAAATAGGTTTTTATAGCAGAAACATTCCCCTCAATCTGATTCTGATAAGGATCACCTGCTTTGATGATACTAAGAGGAAGTCCATGTGCAGAAAGAAGCAAATCATACGTTTTTGTCTCTTTACCCTTCATGGCTTCCATAATCTTTTCACAACTTGCTTCTATATAACGATAGTCATCATAATATGGATCTATCACTGTTATTTTAGGTCTATACCCCATTGCTTTACATCTACACTCTATATCTTCTATAGATGAGAGCGTTGTTGTGGTAGAATACTGCGGATACATAGGAAAAAGGATCAGTTCCTCTATGCCATTCTTTTTACACATTTCCAATGCCCTCTCAGCAAAAGGAGGTACATATCGCATAGTAGGATAGACAGGTATATCAAGCTTCTTTTTTAATTTTTCTATAAGTCTGTTTGTAAGTTCAGGAAGTGGGGACTTTCCACCTAGAAGTCTGTAATTCTCTTTGACATCCTCCAGACGTTTTGAGATAATAATGTTGGCAACAAATTTACGCATATAAGGGTTCATCGTCAATATATTTTTATCGGCAAACATATTACGTAGAAAGAGTTCAACCTCTTCAATGTTATTTGGTCCACCCATGTTAAGCAGTAAAAGTGCCTGTTTTTTGTGATTCATTCTTATTATCCCTTAGTTGCTTGCTATTTTAGCATAGAGAGTGTAAAATCATACATAATATTACACAAAAGGTACTCTATGATCATTATTCCTGCACGTATCGGTTCAAGTCGTTTTCCTAATAAAGTATTGGCTGACATTGGCGGTATGCCTATGGTGGTAAAAACAGCTAAAAGTGTTGAAGAGATTGATGCTGTTGTGATCGCAACAGATTCACAGGAGGTAATCAATATTGCCAAAGAACACGACATCCAAGCTGTACTTACCTCGACAGAACATCAAAGTGGTACAGACCGTATCTATGAAGCGGCACAAAAGCTTGGTTTGAATGAAAATGAGATCATTATCAATGTACAGGGAGATGAACCTTTTATTGAGACTGACGTTGTACAGGCTATTTATGATCTAACCAAAAAGAACAGGAATAATGAAAATATCATGATGAATTCATGCTACAAGACCATCTCCAATCCTGAGGCAGATGATCCCAATATTGTCAAAGTTGTAACAGACAAAGAAGATATTGCACTCTATTTTTCAAGAGCTAAAATTCCTTACCCAAGAGATCATCATTTTGATCATTATAAAGGACATTTGGGAATTTACGGTTTTACCGTAAGATCATTACAAAAATTTTGTACCCTTACCTCTGCCCCGCCTGAAGAGATAGAAAAATTGGAACAATTACGAGCCCTCTACCACGGTTACCGGGTAGCCATGATAGAAGTAGATACAGAAAGTTTTGGGATAGACACGCCCGAAGATCTGGAAAAAGCTATTAAGCATCATAGACTTTAATAGTTTTCATATAAAGCTTATTAAAGAGAAAGAAAAAACCTTTTTCTTTCTTAACCTTTAACTGCTTTACCAAGATCCCACATTGGCATAAATATACCCAGTGCCATCAGAAGTACCAACCCTGCAATAAAGAACATCATAATTGGCTCTATATATGTAGAAAGGTTATCAATAAGATCCTGAAATTGCATATCATAATACTGCGTGACCTTATCCAGCATTGCATCCAATTGTCCACCTGCTTCTCCGGCTTTGATCATTTGAAGCAGCATATTTTCATACAGACCCGTGATCTCAAAGGCTTCAGCAAGATTCATTCCTCGACCGATATTTGCATTGACTGTCAAAAGTTGTTCTTTTATTGCCAGATTATCAACCATTCCAACCGCTGTACTTAACGCTTCGGAGACAGGAATTCCCGATTTTACCAACTCACCGAAAACCAGATTATATTTGTGCATCGTAGAGAGAAATATTGCCTTATTAATAAGATAAAATTTAGGATGTATCATCATCTTATCCATGCTGTATTTGAAATCTCTATTGTTTTTATAAAAATATTTAACGGAAAAAATAGAAGCAAATAAAATAACTAAAAGCAATATTCCATAATTACTGAATGCCCACTCTAATTTAAGAAGTATCTGTGTTGGCAATGGAAGTTCTGTTTTAAACTTAGAAAAAATATCTTTAAATTTTGGTACAACCACCATAATTAAAACTGTAAAAGCAATTCCCATTGCAGTCAGGGTAATAAGAGGTGAACGAATTGCTTTTTTGAATTTAGCTGTGTTATCTCTGATATTTTCCAAAATATCTGCAAGTTTATGATAAGATTCAGAAATATTACCTGTTCTCTCACCAAGATTTGTCATAGCAAGTGCCACATGTCCAAACTCTTCCGTATAAGGTTCCATGGCATCAGACATACTGTTTCCGGCATTAATATCACTGTTTATTTTTGTATAGATCTCTTTAAGCTGTTTGTTGTGGGTATTGTCAGCAACATCTTCAAGAGTATCATTGATCGCAATACCCGCATCGGTCATAACCGCGATCTGTCTAATGGTAGATATTTTATCGTTGATCGGTATTTTTGATTTAAAAGATTTTTTAAGCCCGTCAAACAACTCAGATATACTATCTTCAAGTGGTGCTGATGTCTCAACTGCTTTCATTACCATTGTACGGGGAAACTTGTTTTTGGCTAATTTAACAGCAGCCATTCGAGAATCAGCTTTAATAAGTTCTTCCCGCTTTTTACCCTTGTCCATGATCGTAACATTAAAATATCCCATTATAACCTCGCTACTCTGTAGATTTCTTCAATGGTTGTTTTACCCTCTAGTGCTTTATGCACTCCATCTTCAAACATATTAATGAATCCTTCTTCCATTGCCTGTTTTGTCATCTCTTCTTTGGATGCACTTCTTGCAATCATACGGGAAAATGTCTCACTGATCGTTAATACTTCCGAGATCATCTCTCTTCCTGCATATCCGCTGTGTCCACACTCTTTACATCCCTCACCTACATAAAATACAGGATTTTCAGGAAGATACTGCTTGACATCTTTTAAAAGTGTCTCCGGGAGTATGGTCTCTTTTTTACAATGTGTGCATATTTTACGTACGAGTCTCTGAGCCTGTATCGCGACCAAAGCCCCACTTACCAGATACTCTTCAATCCCCATATCCAATATTCTGGTTACTGCGGAAATCGCATCATTTGTATGCAGTGTAGAGAGTACCAAGTGCCCTGTAAGTGCTGCTTGAATAGCGATACGAAGCGTTTCCTGATCACGGATCTCCCCTATCATGATCTTGTCTGGATCCTGTCTTAATATAGATTTAAGCGCATCTGCAAAACTTAAACCGACATTTGCTCTTACCTGCACCTGCTGAAGACCACTCATTTGATATTCTACAGGATCTTCAACTGTAATGATCTTGTCTTTTACATCTTTGATCGCATTCAATGCACCATAAAGTGTAGTTGTCTTTCCTGATCCCGTAGGTCCCGTTACCAACACAATACCATAAGGAACTTTGATGGACTCAGCGAACCTGTCATAACAGAATTTACTCATTCCTGCATCTTCAAGCCGTATCATGGCTTTGGATTTATCCAGGATCCTCAAAACGATCGATTCTCCATAAATCGTCGGCAGTGTAGAAACCCTGAAGTCAAAATCTCTTTTATTGATCGTTGCGGAGAATCGACCATCCTGGGGTTTTCTCTTTTCTGCAATATCCAAATTTGAAAGTAATTTCATACGTGAAGCAAGTGGGTTAAAAATATCTTTATCAAATGTGAAACTTTGACGTAGCATACCATCTACACGTTCCCGTACGATACAGCTTTTTTCTGTTGCCTCAATATGAATATCACTTGCACCAATATAAATAGCTGATTTAAGAATTATATCAATGAGTTTTAATACGGCAGGAGACTCGCCTTCTTCCTCATCCATATTTCCTTCTTGACTGAGATCTTTTCGTATATCTGATACCAGACCTTTAATACTCTCATTGATCTCCAAACGCTGCAAATGCTGTTGGATCTGCTTGGGTTTAGAGATAGCGATTCTTATAGGTTTTTTAGGGAACAGGCGTTGTATTGCATCTTGCGCTGCCATATCCAACGGATCATCAAAGACAATAAGTACATTAAGATCATTCTCTTCAATAGGTATAACATTATATTTAATAAGCTGTCTATAGGGTACTTGTGAAAAAAGTTTCATATCTATTTCCACTTCATCCAGATCAACGTATTCAACATGAAGTGCTTTTGCAACCTCTTCAATGATCGGAACAATATCAATACCTTCTATTTTTTCCAAATGGGATAAAGTAATGACTCCCTGCCTTATTTTTTTTGCCAAAAAGATCTCAACAGTATGCAGATCAATCATTTTTTCAGCTATAAGATTGGCAAACGAAATCTTTTTAGGTGGTCTACTTTTGACCAATGCAGAAATAGCATCCTTGGTTATAAGATTTTCATCAAGCATGATTTCAATGAGTTTTACCATTCAACTACTCCTATTTTATCTATTTAGTATACCATTATATGATAACAGTAAAGCTAAATAATATTTTATAAATTGCCTTTTTGAATCTTATATAAAAGTCTTCTTGCGTTTTTTGAATTTGATCTTTTTATATAAGACATTAAAAGACGGATCGCTTCATTTTTATGACCCAGTTTTACTTTGGATTTTGTAAAGATCAGCCAACTCTCCTCGATATTTCCATTAACCTTGTTCGTTTCCAAAGCCCAGTGCTCTGCCTTTTTATAAAGACCTTTACTGTAATAACTCTTCGCCAGGAAAAGTGAATCATCGGTATCATGTGATGCATAAAAACGTTTTTCAACATCTTTATAGGCACTCACACTTGTTGTTTCTATAATATTCAGATGCATTTTTTTATGGGGTTTTTGCACCATTTTTACTTTTGATTTTATTCTAGGTTTTTTAATCTTCTTCTCTTTAACATATACTTCAGAATTTCCCATTGGATCATCATAAGAAGTTATAGTTGTGGGCTTAATCTCCAAAGTTTTTGCAATTACATTCTTTTTAGATTTTTCCAATTCAAGTGTTGCTAACGATTTATCCATCAAAATGGAACCTGACCCGCCTTTCTCCACTTTACTGAATGTTTCAACACTCTTGTTTTGATCACTGGATTTAAAAGAATCCATTATGTTGAATTCAAAAATAACAAAAAATATGATGGTTGACACAATAATACCCAGACCCAACAGATACCAAGGCTTTCTCTTTTTTTTATTATATCTATTCCACTCTTCCTCTAAAGGTTTGATATCATACATGAATATACCCCAATTTCAGTGCAGCCATTTCAATAATTCTTTGTGGGATATGTTCATAATTGATTTTTGACGGTTCATTTTTATCATAATATTCACAAATTTCAAACATAGTAAAAAGTAATTTGTTACACTCTCGAAAGTTTCCTTTAGTAAAAGCATGAATCAATTTCATATCTTTGTCTTTTATACTGTTAGCTATTTCAAAAAGATTTTTTTTCAAAAGTTTTTTATGGATATACGTAGTCTGATCCGCTTTTGTTGCATTCTTAAGTTCTATCACTTCCCAAATACGAGATTGAAAATGCTCTTTTGCAATAAGATCTTCATCTTCTGTTTTATGTAGAGACACAACGAATTTGACTGCGCGGCTGTCTGAAAGAAGTCTGATCTTCTCCATCATTTCAATACCATACATCTGCGCTTCATCCAAAAGAATGACAATTTCTCTTTTCCCTCTCAACTCTTTACAAAAATCAACTAAAGCAGAAAAATTAACTTCTGTATTGTTAGGAAGATCTTTCTTGGTTAGGACTTTAAACAGTTTATGAAAAAACTCTTTTTCATTAATTGCCGGCGTATCAAAATAATGAATCTCTTTTTGATGTTTCAGCTTTTCTGAGATCCTATTAAGAAGTATACTTTTCCCTGTACCGGGACGTCCAAAAAGCAATATCATTTTCAATGGTTTATCCATACTGTGATGTAGTTGCTTATAGGCTGTAACAGAAGATTCTAACTCAATGTAGTCATCGACATCTACTGAATCAATGAATACATTTTTAGCAGCTTCGTATCTACTTTTCATTTAACTTTGTATATCCTAGATCTTTCAATGATACAGATTTGGCATTTTTAATAATATGTGGTGTAATAATCAAAACCAATTCTTCTACAGTATTGATCTTCTCTTCATGTTTAAACGCATATTCCAGAAGAGGAAGATCACCAAGTAAAGGTACTTTATTTATTTTTACACCCGTTTTGGAGGAGATCAGTCCTCCAAGAATAGCATGCTGTCCATCTCTCACTTTTATCACTGATGCAATTTGTCTTCTTACAAGATCAGGTGGAATAGATCTTACACCTCCATCACTTTTTACGGTATTCACTGTATCTGATATAGATGGATTTATTTTCAATGTAATCATACCGTGAGAATCTATTTCCGGGGTAATATCTAATAAGATACCTGCAAACACAGAATCTACCAATTCCCCTTCTGAAGAGGTGGAACCGCCGCCGCTGCTTGTTGTACTGCTAGATTTTATTTTATAAAACAATTCCTTACCCACACTGATAAGTGCCGGCTGATTATTCAGTGTCATCACTCTTGGACTTGAAATAGATTTAACATCCCCTTGTGTTCCTAAAAACTTCACCAATTCAGAAACTTTTGAATGTCCATTCATTATTACTGTTTGTCCATTAGGCGGATTATTATTTGTACCAAGTGTAAATTTATTTATGCCTGTTTCAAGTTCATATGTAGCACTCTGTATATTATTACGTGCCATCATTAAACTGTTAATAGTAAAATTCTGTAATCCATATAGTTGAGACCAATCTACACCAGTTGTTTTACTGTCATCAAAAGTAACAGTCAAAATACGTACATCTATCAGTACTTGCGTTTTAATCTGTTTAGCTAACGTACGGATATAACGTGCGACTCTGTTTATCTGTCTTTCTGTACCTGTTACCGTCACCATTCCGGCTTCAGGATTTACGATCGGTGCCAACGGATTATATTCCCACACCTGTCCATCAGGACCTGTCCATCCGTCACCTGTTTTCGTATAATGCGTACTTCCATCTGCTGCACCGATCAAGATACGCTGTACTTCATTTTCAACCGTTTTCCAAAATTTAAATTCATCATTACTTTCTATAGAAATACCTGTTTTAGAAGCGCCACTCCCCCCACCGGTACTCCCTCCTGATGCAGCTGAATTGTTTGAATTCGCTATAGTTACATGTGCGTTACTTTTCCCTGTTCTCTGTCCTGAAATATAATGTATACGAAATGTACGTGTAATAAGATAAGAAATTTTAAGTTTATTGCCATTCAGTGTATAGTGAAGATCATTGTCCTGCAGTATCGTATTTAAAAAACCTTTCAGTGTACTGTTCTTTAATTTTACATAATAGAGTTTTTTATTCATTCTTTTTTTTGCTGCATCATCTTTTACAACAACTGTTAATCCACAGGTTTCTGCCAGATTATCAATAACATCTCCAATTGTAAGCTTACTGTCAATAGTGACACTAAACAGTTTATTAGAACAACTACCCGCAACAAGAGTATTTGTAACACCCAACAGCATAAAAAATGCTATAATGATCTTTACCCCTAACTTTTCTACTCTTTTCATCCTCTTACCTCTCTTCTAATGTAATAAAATTATCTCTTTTTTCATGTAGAAATAATTTCTTAATATGATTACCATTTCTCAGTACCACACCTCTTTTCCCCACATACTTCAATGTATATCCCATGATCGTATCATCAACACTTTTCCAGGCATCATTAATGTAGGCTTTTCCGTTTACAATAGCATGCAGTAATAACTTTGCCTCTTCAGCTTTTACAGGAATAACAAAGGTTGTAATATTATTATCTTCTTGCAAACGCACAAACGGCTCTTTCGTTGTCTCCAGTGTTTCCAGTTTTACACCTTCACGCTTTTCATGTATTTTACTTACCATCTGCTGTATTTGCTCAACAGAAAGATCTGCATACAGTGAGAATGTCAAACTTAAAACTATCAATAGTGTCTTTTTCATCAATGATTTATCCCCCATACAGAAATATTAATATCCGCTACGATTTGTGATGAATTATTATCCAGAGAAAATTTCGTACCGTAAATATCAGTGACAAGTACATTTTGTTCTAACTCATTCATGAATTTTACGATTCCCTTATATTCACCTTTACAGCCTACACCAACTTCAAGAACATATCCGAAACTACCGTTATTATCTACATATTTATTTGTAATATACTGAATATCAACATTCTGTGCTTCAGCATTGTCTGTAATAGAATTAATGAACTTGGACCAACTTTTTTGATTAAAAAGCATATCTGAAAGTCTGTTCATTTTATCATCTATAAAATTTATTTTTTTATTATACTTAACAATGTTTTCTTTTTTTGTAACGATATCCCGATCAAATTTCTTCACATAAAATTCACGATCACCACCAACCGTAATAGAATTAAGGTATGTATTGTTGTCTGCTATACTTTTTTGTATACTTTTTTTACTTGTTTCACTTTTTTTGTACATTTTTTCAGTATACGGTAAAATATAAGCATAGGCGAGATAGGCAATAATACCTGCAACACCTAATATAACCAACCATTTCTCACTCTCTTTTTTTGGTGCAAAATAGGCATCAAGTTCTTCTAGTTTATCTTCTATGAATTTCATCTTAAATCAACCTTTAACAGACCTTTGTAATAATGGTTCTCCGGGTCTTTTTGGATTCTCTCAATATCTATTTGATCGATCTCATCAAAATGATGATCAGAGATATACTGAATAAGTTCGGTGAGTTTTCTGTCATCTGAACTCACCAATGAGATCCATAAAGTATCCTCTTTACTGTAAAGCATATCAACATTCACACCAAATTTATTTAGCTCTTCCGCGATCGTATGGAACGTTCCCGATTTCAGACGATAATTCACTTTTTTATCATAAATAGAAGTCAGCGTTTTTGTTTTTCCCTGATATCTTTTTGAAAGATTTCCTATCTCTTTATCCAAAACACTTATTTTCTGTTTCTTGTCACTCAATATTTTTTTGTATTTATTTGCTTCTGTACTCAGTTTATTATTTTCTATTTTAAGTGCATAGATCTTTGCATCATTGATATATGAACCGACAAGGTAAACCAAAGGATATGCCAACCCCAATGAGATTGCAGCAAAAGTTGCAATAATAAATTGTCCACTTGCACGATTTACAAAAGCTGGTGCACGTGGGAACATGGTAAGATTGACAATGGAAGATTCATCTTCCATATAATCAAAGGAACTAAGTAGCATTAAATACTGTAATTGATCTATGTACCATTCATCATTACTTATATTATAGTTAAAATTGAGATCCGCTGATTGCAACCCCAAATAGTTTTGACTATACTCATCCAGTCCAATGATAGGACCCTGTACACTGCCTATATACATGTGATCGATACTTTCTAACTGGAAAGCTCTTTTTGCATAAATAATAATATCATTGATAGTGATAAACACTTCACCAAAGATCTTCATAAAATTTTGTTGATAATCACTATTGGTTGTCTTTAAACCTTCTGCCTCTAAAATGGAAAAGAACTCTTTCTCATCGATCTTCTCTCCCACCATTTCACAATATTTTTCATAGATCTGTTCCAGTGAATATTCTATTGATTTTGAATAAAGATATTCCCCGTTTTTATAAAATGTTACAAAAGCATCCTGTTTTGTAAAATAGATAAAACAGTGTGTACCGTTATCCTGTAATATTTCTTTTTTATAAAGTGCTTTATAAAGAAGTGGTGCAGGGACAATAAGATCTATATATTTTGTTTGTTGCTTTATCGGAGAGAAAAGTTCATCCAGAACTTCAGGTTGTGCTACAAAAATATGATATTCCCGCTCTTCTCCTGCATTTTCAACTTCTACTGATGAAATAATATAATTACTTGCCTGATCCAGCCCCAACTCTTCATATGCTTTAATGTCAAGAATATCAGGAATGTCTTCCTGGGGAATACTGCGGCTTAAATGTACCGTTGTAGTGATCATGTCTTTATTACTTACATAAGATGTAATAAAGTTTGACGTGTTATAACTGAGTTTATTTAAAGATTGAAATGAATCACCTTTAAAGATATATTTCTTATCAGTATAAGCATTAAGTGTAACAATATTTTTTACAGCCGATTTGGACTTTTTCGACGAACTTTTTTTCAAAAACATTCTAAACTTCCTTGTTTGTTAAACAATTATATATGTTATAATATTAAAAGTATCTTACAAAAATAAAATTTTCTTTAAAATATAACTTTTTTTAATTATTAATCTTTCAATATAAAGTTTAATTTCTTGTTTATAAGGAATAGAACAGTGCATTATTTCATTTAAGAAAATATAAAATTCAAAGCATATTTAAATGATATATCCGAATTCTTCTAAACTTTCTCTATTTTTACTCCAACCTTTTTTCACGGAAACATGCAGATCCAAAAAGATTTTTTTACCGGAGAAGTATTCCATTTGTTCACGTGCCAATTTTCCCACCCTTTTAATGGTTGCACCTTTTTGCCCGACGATCATCCCCTTTTGTGTCTCTTTTTCTACCACGATCGTAGCATACACTTTATCTATATTTTCTTCTTCGTAGATCTTTTCAATAGTTACATCACTTTCATAGGGTATCTCATCACTAAGATTTTCGAAAATAGACTCACGGATGAGCTCTTTGTAAATATCACGTATATTATCTGTAGTAAGGATTTCTGTATCATAAAAAAATGGAGATTCCGGGAGATGTTTTATTATCTCATCAAGTAACTGTTTCTTTCCTACTTTTTTATTGACAGAAAAAGGGATGATTGCTTCAAACTGATCTTGATACTTTTGATACTCCCCAAGTTTAGCCAGAATATCACCCTGTTTGGCATGATCTATTTTAGTAAGTACCACTATATGTTTTACCCCTTTTGCCTGTGCCAGTTTCAAAAATTTCTCATACTCCGTCAGCTTATCTGTTACCGGTGCAAGAAATACAATGAGATCACTGTCACCCATTGCTTTCAATGCTTCATCAAGCATGAACTGGTTAAGCAGTCTTTCTTTTTCATGAATCCCCGGGGTATCAACAAAAATGACCTGGGCATTCTCATGCATAACAATAATATTCATACGCTTACGTGTTGCCTGAGCCTTTTTTGAAACCATAGCAAGCTTCTCTCCCACCAAATGGTTCAGCAAAGTACTTTTCCCTGCATTGGGTCGTCCTACTACGGCTACAAAACCTGCTTTTGTACCGGTCATCTTTTTATTAAACATCTATACCCTTATAATATATATCTGGTAGTATCTTCATCTTCCACTACTTTTTCTAGCTTCTCTTCTACTAAATCTTTATCTATAGTCACCCTCTCCCCTGAATGTTCATCAGCTGTAAAGCTGATCTCTTCAAGTATCTTTTCCATCACCGTATGCAGACGTCTTGCACCGATATCTTCTGTTTTCTCATTTGCAAGCAATGAATAGTGGGCAATAGCACTTAATGCCTCTTCATCGAATACCAGTTCAACATCTTCTACTTTCATAAGTGCCTGATACTGCTTAATGAGTGAATTCTTCGGTTCTGTCAATATACGATAAAGTGTCTCTTCATTTAAACTGTCCAACTCTACACGCAGAGGAAACCGCCCTTGAAGCTCAGGCATGAGGTCACTGGGTTTTGAGACATGGAACGCCCCCGCAGCGATGAAGAGTATATGATCAGTTTTTACCATACCCAGTTTTGTATGCACCGTTGATCCCTCAACAATAGGAAGAAGATCTCTCTGTACCCCTTCCTTACTTGGATCTTGTCTTCCCTGAGAATTGGCAGAAACTGCTACTTTGTCTATCTCATCAAGAAAAACAATACCGCCCTTCTCTACTTTTTCAAGTGCCAAAGCTTTGAGCTGCTCTTCATCAAGAAGCGCTTCACTCGCCTCTTGTGCCAATATTTTTTTGGCGTCAGCTACAGTCACCTCTTTTTCAGGGCCCTTTTTCCCCATACCACCAAGTACTTTTACGATGGACTCCTGCACCTGTATCATTTGAGGAGGGAGTCCTTCTTCAGGCATCTGAGGATTATTTGGCATGGTTATCTTCACTTTAAGATGATCAAGCTCTCCTTTAGCAAACTTCTCCTGCATACGGGCAAAAGATGCATCATACTCTGCCTGCTTCTGTTCACTTGCACCCTTTGGAAGCGGTGGAAGCAGTTTTTCAATGATCTTGTTTTCGATATAATTGGCTATCTTTTCTTTGTTCTTCTCATTCTCTCTTTCACGAACGATGCTTAAAGCAGTAGCCGCCAGATCACGGATCATCGACTCTACATCACGCCCTACAAAGCCTACTTCTGTATATTTGCTTGCCTCTACTTTAATGAACGGCAGGTTCATCATATTTGCCAAACGTCTGGCGATCTCTGTTTTACCTACTCCTGTACTTCCTATCATCAAGATATTTTTTGGCGTAACGTCTTTCTGCATCTCTTCATCTAACTGCATGCGTCTGTAACGGTTACGCAGTGCCACTGCGATAGTCTTTTTGGCATCACTCTGCCCTATCACATATCTATCCAGGTGTGCTACGATCTCTTTTGGTGTTAACTTATCCAAATTTTATTTCCTTACTTCTTTGTTCTCTTTACAACTCTAATATTTTAATATTTTTATTGGTATAGATACAGAGCTCACCTGCTACTTCCAGTGATTCCTGCACCAACTCTCTAGGCTCAAGATCTGCATGTTTTTCCAGAGCACGTGCCGCTGAGATGGCATAGTTCCCACCGCTTCCGATGGCTGCGATCTTCCCATCCTGAGGCTCAACCACATCACCCGTACCTGAAAGAATGAAGATATGCTCTTTATTCAGCACGATCATCATTGCTTCAAGCTGACGCAGATGCTTGTCTTTTCTCCACATTTTGGAAAATCCTATCACAGACTTAAAAAGATCACCCTTTTTCTCTGCCAGAATACCTTCGAACATATCAAAAAGATTGAATGCATCAGCAGTACTTCCGGCAAACCCAGCCAAGATCTTTCCCTCATACAATGTTCTTATCTTTGTTGCATTACTCTTAAGTACCGTATCTCCAAATGTAACCTGACCGTCACCGCCGATAACCGCTTTACCATCACCTTTGTACCCCAGTATCGTAGTCGCATCAAACATAACTAGACACCTACTACTTCTACTTTAAGTGCTGCATGGATACCGTGTCCCAGTTTTGCATCTACCTCATGGACACCGGTTGATTTGAGTGCTTTTTTAAGATTGATATGTTTTTTATCCAACTCAATATTCAACTGATCCAGAATCGCTGCAGAGATATCTGCATTACCGACCGAGCCTTTGATCCCCACCGGTGCAGATTGTTTTTCTATTTTTATCGTTGCAGCTTCAAGGGTGATCTTCTCAGCTTCCAAACGCGCTAAATCATCTTTAAGCTCCTGCTCCATACGTGCCTGTTCTGCTTTCCAATTCTCAACCACATCAGGAGTCGCCAATTTGGCAAGCCCTTTGTTTATGAGAAAGTTCTGACCATATCCGTCTTTCACCTCTTTGATCTCCCCTGCTTTCCCAAGTGTTTTTACATCTTTAATTAATAATACTTTCATTCTATGTCCTTATGACTTTATAATTCATATATTTTATCTAAACTTTGTTAATAAATGCGCTTAACAAATCAGTTTACAATAACTATTAGTCCGATAAAATAGTATTGATATTATACAAAAAGGAATATTGTGCTGACAGATAACTTATATACCATAGAATTCAAAGATGACACAAAAGCTATAGTTACATTGAGCAATGAAGATCATCCGGTTTTTAAAGCACATTTTCCAAACAATCCCGTCTTACCGGGATTTGTCCATTTTGACATTGTATCAAATGCGTTTAACATGGAGTTAACGACCATTAAAAAAGCTAAATTTGTAAAGATAGCTCTCCCTTCACAAACATTGGTATATGAAAGAAACAACAATAGATTCAAAATTACCTGTAACGATAAGGAGATAGCGAGCTTCAGTCTATGAAAACATGTATTGTTGTTCCGGTATATAACTCTCCTTATATTACAGAAGTGATAGATGATCTTTTAAACTATGACTATAGAATCATTGTTGTGGATGATGGTTCAGACATCAAAGTAGAGATAGATCATCCAAATATAGAGTTGCAAAGACACCCGGTAAATATGGGGAAAGGCGAAGCTATACTCACAGGAGCCAAAAAAGCCAAAGCCTTAGGATACGAGAGTTTTGTAACCATTGATGCAGACAAACAGCATTTAAGCTCTGAGATCATTAAACTGCTCAACACATATCAGCCAAACACTATTGTCATAGGCAATCGAAACTTTGAACATGCACATGTACCGAACAGTTCAAAATTCGGACGTAAATTCAGTAACTTCTGGGTCATGCTGGAAACCTTTCAAAAACTAGGTGATACACAAAGCGGTTTTCGAATGTACCCAGTCTCAATACTGGACTTGAATATCAAAAACAAACGCTTTGATTTTGAAATAGAGGTCTTGGCACTGCATGCCTACAGAAAAGGACGAATCATCGATATTGAAGTGGAGTGTTACTATCCGCCTGAGGATGAGAGAATATCACATTTTGACAAGATAAAAGATAATATACGTCTCTCTTTGTTACATTCAAAACTCATAACCCAAAGATTTTTACTTCTCAGAGGGTTTTTGTGGCACTAATGATACAATTACCAAAAAAATAATAACGGATTAAAATATGTTTCAAGCATTTAAAATAGATAACCTCAATACATTTCCTAAAGATCTGGACAAACTGCTCAATAAACAACGTAAGACCATCCATAACATTACACACAGTAAAGATAGCACATATGACAAAATACTCAAACCCCTTCAGGATCTGGATGAAGAATTAGGACTCTTTTTTACACCACTCTCTCATCTCAACTCTGTCATGAACTCTGATGAAACGAAAAAGGCTTATGAAGCATCACTCCCTTTACTCTCTAAATTCAGTTCTGAAATGGCACAGAATGTAGCACTCTTTAAAAAAATAGAGCAGATAAAAGCTGAAGATGAGGAAGCTAAAACGGTAGTGGCACATGACATAAGAGATTTTGTACTCTCCGGTATCAACCTGCCTGAAGAGAAGAAAAAAAGAATGGAGGAGATAAGCCTAAAGCTTTCGGAACTCTCTAACAATTTTTCACAGAACCTGCTTGATGCAACCAATGCTTATGAGCTCATCATAAAAGATGCCAAAGATGTAGAGGGTATGCCTCAGTCTGACATTGATGCAGCCAAAGAAGAGTTAGAAGGGGAAACTGTGTACAAATTTACACTGCAAATCCCAAGCTACCTTTCCTACATGACCTACGGACCAAACAGGGAATACAGAAAAGAGCTTTCAAAAGCATACAGTACAAGAGCACCCAAAAATGCAGAAGTGATCGACCAGATACTCTCCCTCAAACAGGAGAAAGCAAAACTTCTTGGCTTTGAGAACTATGCGAAGTATGCACTTGAAACCAGAGATGCTTCTACACAGGAGGAGGTAACAGGGTTCTTAAATAAGTTGGCAGAGGCAGCACTCCCACAGGCAAAAAGTGAACTTGCAGAACTTAAGGATTTTGCTGATAAGGTCGATGGTATTGACGATTTGGCAACCTATGATGTAGCGTATTACTCTGAAAAACTCAAAAAAGAAAAATTTGATTTCGATGACACCATGACCAAACCCTATTTTCTGCAGAACAAAGTACTTGAGGGACTATTGAGTATCGTCTCCGATCTCTTTGGTGTAACCTTTAAGCCAGCCGATGTACCTACCTGGCATGACTGTGTGAAACCTTTTGATATCTACGAGGACAGTAAATTAAGTGGTCGTATCTACTTTGATCTTGAGGCACGCAAAGAGAAACGAGGTGGTGCCTGGATGAATGACTGGGAGACGCACTTTGTGGACAGCAAAGGCAAAACACATCTTGCCTCAGCCTTTGTGGTCTGCAACTTCTCCCCTGCCACTGAAACAACACCCTCTCTTCTACGTCATGATGATGTCGTCACACTCTTCCATGAAATGGGACATGCTATCCATCATCTTTTTGGAAAATGTCATGAGCGTTTAGTCTCCGGTATCAATGGTGTGGCATGGGATGTAGTAGAGTTCCCTTCACAGTTTTTAGAAAACTTTGCTTATGAATCTGCTATCTTAAAACGCTTTGGCTTTCATTATGAAACAGGAGATCCCATACCCCAAGCGTTAATAACTAAAATCAAAGAAACCAAGAACTTTCAAGCTGCACTTGGTATTCTCAGACAGGTGGAATTTTCTCTTTTTGATTTTAAACTACACCAAAAGCTCTATCAGGGAGAAGAAGTACAGGCACTGCTTGACAGTATCAGAGAAAAGACTTCCCTACTTAAACCACCAAGCTACAACAAATTTCAGCACGGTTTCGCACACATCTTTGCAGGTGGATATGCGGCAGGGTACTACAGCTACAAATGGGCAGAGGTACTCAGTGCCGATGCTTTCTTTAGCTGTTTAGATGAGAAACACGGATTTGACAAAGTACAGGCAAAAGGATATAAAGAGATCATACTTGCCAACGGTGGAGCCAAAGAGATGAGTGAGCTTTATAAAGAGTGGCTTGGACGCAAGGCAGATGTAAAAAGCCTTATTAAACTTTATGAAATAGATTAAAAAAAGGTGTTGTCGGAGACAACATCCTACGGAGAAGAAATGAAAGAATATCGTTCATTAGCCTTTATTGTCATGACCATTTTTGTCATCATCCTCGCAGGGGCTTATTTCAGCACAACATTTCAAGAACAAAAAACCTTCCTTGAACTATTTTTCCTTATGGGAAGCCTGCTTTTCATTTTCTCTGTACTCGTTATTTTTGCCACGATAGGGTTTGGTTCATTTGCTCTTTACGGTGCTGTCTTCCTGGCTGCTGTCATGGGTATGTATGGCATAGAGGGAGCTTTACTTGTTACAGGCATGACATACTTTGTCTGGGGTTCCATGTTTGCCATGGAAGTACTCCTTGTTTACAATGGTCTTAAAAGTGCTCAGGAATGGTTCAAGCAACGCTATACTTTCAAATCATTCAAACTTGAATACAAAGTCTTTTACCCTATGCTTATAGTGGCTTATATTTTTCTGGAAATCATTCCGAGTATTTTTTACAGAGAAAGTTTTTTGAAGTTCTCGCCTTCAAAAGTTTTGAAGGCAATGGAGAAGTTGCTGGACTAGATCCTAATCCTCTCCCCCAACTAACTTTTTAAAGAATCTTTTGATCTTTTGACAGATCGTAGTCGAGCCTGTTTCAATGTGACATACTTCAACTTCATCATAGTTTCCTATAAGTGATTCTATACGCTCAGGCTGTTTCTTCCCTTCAATGATGAATCTAAGTGCATTAAGTCTGATGAACCCTTCTGCATCTTTTTGGTTATAAACTTCATCCTCTTCAAAGGTAGAGTGCTCTTCTGAGTAGAGGGAAAGATCAGACTTTCTACCCACTACTATAACATTCCCCTTGTAGAGTTTAAGTTTTACATCACCCTGTACTTGTTCTTGTGTTGTATCTATAGCAGCTTGCAGCATCTTACGCTCTGCTGACCACCATAGTCCGTTGTAGATGAGTTTGGCATACTTTGGCATAAGCTCATCTTTCATGTGAGCCTCTTCTCTGTCAAGTGTAATGGACTCAATGGCACGATGTGCTTTAAGCATAATAGTTCCACCCGGAGTCTCGTAACATCCTCTGGCTTTCATCCCTACCATACGATTCTCTACGATGTCAATACGTCCGATACCGTGTTTTTTACCAAGCGTGTTCAATGTCTCCAAGAGTGTTGCCGGACTCATCTCTTCACCATTGATAGCTACCGGGTCACCTTTTTCATAGCTAATGGTGATGTATTCAGCCTCATCGGGTGCTTTTTCAGGACTCACCGACCAGAGCCACATATCTTCTTCAGGTTCATTGAACGGATTTTCCAGCCACTCACCCTCATAAGAGATATGAAGCAGGTTCGCATCCATGGAGTAAGGCTTTGCCTGCCCTTTTCCATCAATGTCAATACCATGTGCCTTAGCATATTCGAGTAACTTCGTACGTGAATTCAAGTCCCACTCTCTCCATGGAGCGATCACCGCAATGTCCGGGTCAAGTGCAAGGTACCCAAGCTCAAAACGTACCTGGTCATTCCCTTTTCCTGTAGCTCCATGAGAGACAGCGTCAGCACCCGTCTCATGTGCGATCTCTATCTGCTTTTTAGAAATAAGCGGTCTTGCAATAGAAGTACCCAACAGATACTCACCCTCATAGATGGCATTGGCTCTAAACATAGGGAACACAAAGTCTTTAACAAACTCTTCACGCAGGTCTAAAATAAAGATATTCTCCTCTTTTATCCCCATATCCAACGCTTTCTGACGTGCAGGCTCTACCTCTTCCCCCTGTCCAAGGTCAGCAGTAAAAGTCACTACTTCACAGTTATACTCATCCTGAAGCCACTTTAAAATAATACTCGTATCAAGCCCACCGGAATAAGCCAGTACTGCTTTTTTAATTGTTCTTTTTGCCATTATATAAGCCTTGTAATAATATTGTCGCGATTTTAGCGTAATTTTGGTTAAGGACTACACAAACCCCCATTTCTTCAAAATAATCTCCAACACAGGCTTCTTATACGCACCGGTATGCCGAAATACTTCATTGCCTGCTGCATCAAAAAAGATCTGTGTCGGCATCTCTTTGAGTTTGTAGGTATCGCGGGCAATGATACGTTCTTTTTGTCCGTCTATGGCATATATCTGAAATTCTGGATGCTCTTGCAATACTTCAGCAAAAACCCTGGACATCGCCAAACAGCTGTAACAATGGCTCATACCAAAAGCTAAAATGACTGGTTTTCCGTTACCTATGTAATGTTTAATGTCTTTATATGCGTTGATGGGTAATGGTTTTTTTTCAGACATGCTACTGAAGGACTATGACAAAAGAACCAGTTAGCACAGGTGCATTGTCATCATAAATAGTAAAAGACAAATAACGAAGATCGTCTGCTTTAAGGTCTAAATGTATCTTTACTTGAAAAGTGGTTGTGTAGGGTGTTTGTAAAAGTTTAATGTTTTTAAGGGTGACCAAAAAGCCTATGCGTCCATTGATCTCATCATTAAGAATACCCGATGAACTCTGTGTCGCAGCCTCAATGAGCATACCAAGAGACGGTACATCATCAAACCCTATTTCAACGATTGCATCCTCAGTTGTTGCTTCAATCCGCCGCTTGACAAATCTAAGTGGTGCAACATGGGGAATAGCAAAATCAGACATAAGAAAAAAACCTGATTATGCTTTCTGCTCGTTAATGTAATTTACCAGAGTGTTCGGTGTCTCAAAGATATTTTTGTTCTCATCCATATTGGTGACTTTTACACCAAACTCTTTTTCTAAAATAAGCGTGATCTCAATAGCATCTACACTGTCAAGTCCCAAGCCATCATCCCCAAAAAGTGCCATATCATCACCGATCTCATCAGGCTCCATATCTTCAAGACCCAAACCTGCTATGATCTTCTCTTTTAAATCATGTGTTGTTACCAAAGTAAAACTCCTACGCAATATTTTTGACATTATACCCTATGAAGCTGAGTTGATGGGGCTACTGTTCTATCCCTATTTTTTTACCGACTGAACTTCTAAGAATTTTCATATTATTATGTATCTTAAATGGTATGTGAATCGTACCTAACGCTTTCTTCAGTTCTGCTCGTACTGTTTTTGCATTTAAGGCATAAATGCCTTCTACGTAAATATCCAGAATTTCATCTTTGAGTGCCTTGTCATCTCTTCTGATCTTAATAAGTACAGCATCCACCCCCTCAATATGCTCAAGAAGAGACTCTATCTGCATCGTTGAAATCCGCTTGCCTGCTATTTTTGCCAAGTTCGAACTACGACCCAAAAGCTTGAACCGCTTTTCATTGACGATCTCAATAATATCTTCTGTCTGAAACGGCAACATAATATCTTCTTTGACACCATTGTTAATGACCTTTTTTGTCACAAGTGGTGAACTCACACAGAGTCTATCGTTGTTTTGGGAAACTTGCACAATATCATAAGCAGTAAGAATAGTCTCATCATCTGTTTTGTAGGAGATCAATCCTGTTTCTGTTGAGGCGAACATTTGTATTACACTGGCACCATAATGTTCTTTGAAAGCTTTTGCTTCCTCTGCCGGAAGCGGTGCCGTAGAAGTGAGAAAAAGTGTATTGGTGAACTTTACATCTTTTTTTATGCGGTTGAGTGCCTTGATAAAAAGTGGTGTCGTCACAACAAGTGTATGCTCCTTTTGTGCTTCCAAGGCCAACTCTTCAGGTAAAAAATTCTCTTTTACCCAAATATCTATATCTAACTCAAAAGGTACAACACCCCCTATATCTATGCCATAAATATGTACAAAAGGAACTGTTGTCACTACTCTGTCAAACTTCATCCCTTTGAATGTTTTAATAAGTGCCTGCGCCTGTTCATAGGAGTTTTGCTTTGTTTTATAGACACCTGTCGGTGTTCCTGTTGTGCCTGATGTAAAAAAGAGCCACTGCATCTTCTCTTCATGTAGCAAAGCATTATCTAAAGTAGCTATATAACTTTTTAAAGCCGGTTGAGACTGATCATATACCACTTTAAAAATATTATGTTGATAGCAATAGAGTGAATCAGCCAGTTGTTCTACCTTTGTTGCAGGATCGTCATACTTGACAATATCCACATAACATTTTTTATCTATATCATATATTCTCATATCTCTCTCCAATGTGGGGTATCATCTGTCTGATGTTCCCCAAAGTAAAATAAAAATAGCCCCTATTCCTACAGTGATCACAAGCCCTATGGAATGAAGCGCAACGGTATGACTGAATATCAGCACCCCAAATCCTGCCAATGTACTCAAGAGTGCATATTTAATAGCTGTTCTGGTCTCTGTCTGTGTTGTAGTCCTGTGCATATAGACACCGTAATCTATGCCTATGGCTATAAGTATGATCATCGCAAACAGATGCATAATATTGATCTTTCCAAAAAATGTAATACAAAAGAGTACCACACTTAACGGAAAAACAATATAGACCAAAGGGTACAAAATATGAATACCACTGACAAAAACAAGCATCACAACAATAAAAACAATAGAAACTGTCATGAATTTTACTATCGTCTGCTTAGACTTCTGCATATCCTGTGATAAATGCTTTGCAATATCCAGTATTTCAACCCCCTCCATTTTAGCCACTGTTTCATTTTTAGGAATAAACACTGCTGTGTAGTAGCTGCTGTTCTCTTTGACTATTTTAAAGCCCATATCATCAAAAGTATGCATTCTGTCACAGTTCATATTTTCCAACCCTGCATAAAGATGTTCAAAGACATTGGTAAAACCGATTTTCTTTGCCTGGGTTCGTATGCTCTCTCTGACTTTTTCAAAATCATACATTTTAAGCTGATGCAAACGCGCTTCACATTTACCTCTGCTAAAAAGAAATTTTCCAATACCCTGCATATCCGGATACATTTTCTCAAGCTGCTCATACTTTTTCAACAGTAATTCCTGTGTACTGGCATGCAGTAATACAGTCTGATAGTTGCTTTGCATCAGTCCTTCTCTAAATTGTTGAGACAATGCCAAAAGTTTCTCATTTTTATAGTCAAGATTTCGAAGATCATCATCAAATTTCAAATGTGTATAGCTATAGCCAAACAGTACAAAGGAAATAAAAAGCAGATAGAGCGGGTTCACTTTTTTGAAAGTATGTTTACTCTGATTTAACTTTGGTTTTTCTATCTCCAGGTAGCTAAATACCCAGCTAAACAACATATAGGCGACCAACAAAGAGACTGCAGAAAAAAATGCAAGTTCATAAAAAAGCCTGATAGAGATAAAACTAAAGATCACAAAAACACCAAATGTCGTTAAAAATCCAAAAAATACCCTCTTTTGTTTGATGAACCCTTTTGTAGCGAAATCTCCATGAAAATAGTAATGGAACATATAGTCAATAGAGATAGTTGTAATACTGATACCAAAAGCAAGTACCATGATATTGACACTGCCAAAAATGTAAGCACTTGCAATGATAGCAGCAAGTACAGAACTTCCTATTGCGATGATGGTGTGAAACAGAAGTCTGTAGTTCTTTAACATGAAAAAGTAAAGAAGCAACAGCAGCACAGTAGCCAGTGTAATGATCTTTTGCGTATCACTGCGTATGTAGGAGGAGTTTTCAACCAAAAAGAAAAAAGGTGCATAGACAAGCAGATCTTTATGATCTTTTAAAAGTGTATTTACTTTAGTATAAAGCTGTTTTGCTTCTGCAGCAGAAGATGTATCGACAGATACACTTGCTTTTAAGACATAGCCGTAATTTTTCAGTTTTAAATACGCATGATCTTCACTGGCTTTAACCGAAAAAATCCCCAGAGGATCATTGGTATCTAATGGCATATATATAAATGCCTCTTGCAATGCAGTATAGGCTCTCCGTAACCTATAATATATCTCCTGTGTAGAAAGTTTCGTATCATTGAAATCGGCAAGAAGGTAATAGTTCTTTTTATAATACTCCCTAAGCTCTTTTGAGGGAGACACAGAGAGTTGTACTTTTGAGATACCTTCTACTTTTTGAAGTTTATCAGCTATGCTTCGAAGTGCTTTCAGCGACTCATCACTGAAACCCTTTTTAGCAACATATATGTTATTCGAGAGTCCCAGTTTGGAAGTGACATTCAGAAGCGTTGTGCTTTCTTTTGAAAAAAAGACTTCTAAGAAATTGGTAGAAAATTTTATCTGTGAAGAGAAGATCAAAAAGATCACAGACAAAATAAAGAAAATAAAGAGATTTAAATGCTTCATCGCTTCACAATTTCAAGGGTGTCACCATTGTTCATAAAGAGTTTAAAGCTTTTTACTTTTGTACCTTGTGTTTCTACTTCCGCTTTGGGCAGCATTCGTTTCAAATCACCTTTAAATGTTAAAATATATCTTTCACCTTCTTTTTTGACATCAAAATCTTTATTCTCTTTTATCTCATTATATTGACCCAATCGTATCATAATATCTATGAACGCTTTCGTATGGGAGAGGGCTTTACCTTTGAGGTAGTACTTCTTCCCGGAACTGCCCTCTATGCTTATGTTATTATCCGCTTTAACGATCTGTTTGTATCGTGGATGACTGTAAGTGATCGTAGCTTTTTCTTTTGTATAGGTGATATTTCCTATTTTATGGAATGTATTCCCCAGTGCAAAAACAAATTTATTTTCATCAAAATCATAAGAATTTGCAAAAATAAATGTCGTAAAAACCAATATTAAGAGAGATCGCATAATGTGTCCTTTTGTTCTTGCATTATTTTTTGTATATATTTCATCAATGCTATATCACTGTCAAATTCCTGAGGATAAACAGGTTTCAGCATTTTTACATGTACCACAGTTTTTTTGTTTGTTCTAAAACAGAAACTCTTTCTGGGCAGGATTTGTGTCAACCCTTCTATGACTACAGGAACAATAGGTTTTTCTGTCTTTACTGACAATCTGAAAGCACCTCTTTTAAAAGGCTCAAGGTCTTTTCCTGTATGTCGTGTACCTTCTGGAAAAAATATAATATTATTATTATTTACCAACATATCTTCGAACTCTTGGTATATTTTACTCACTTCGTCTATACTTTTCCCTGCAAAATATCTCACACCAACAAGATTGGAAATGAATGCCACAAACGGTACAGCACCCAAATTCACCTTGGCAACAATGAGATGTTTTTTGATCAGCAGACTAAGTATAGGGTAATCCAAAATAGACTGGTGTGTAGAGAGGTAGATCGCACTTTCGGGAAGATCTTTTTGAAGATCGAACTGGAGTTTGATCTTGGGTACCAAAAAGAAAAAAATTCTATTACTCAGAGCAAACCCTTTTTGAAAAAAATATTCAGGCTCATTTAAAAACGGCTTTATCAGCACATAAATAACAACAGCAACAGGCAGAGAAATTACTATCAGTCCAAAAAAGAGAAGATGTGAAAAACTACCTATAATACATTTTAACAGCATAGAGTTTCCCATAAATGATTTGTGCAAGTAAAGATACAAAAAACAGAATGTACCAACCAATAGAAGTATAGAATGCCCATAACAGATCATCTCCGTAATAGATCACAAAGATTTGGATAAAAGTATTGATCAAAGTAACCCATGCCCAATAACCATCACCATTTTTGACAAATGCCTCTTCAGCCTCTGTGAGTTTCTTTTTGTAAAATTGTTTTGTAAATCCCCATATCATATGTTTTTTAGTCAATGTTGCATCTACAAAGAGTGCAAAGAAGATAATAGAGAGTGTCACAGGTACAAATTTAACCACAGAAAAAGAAGAGTAATAATAGGCTATACTTAATGCGATAAGATAGATAGTTGGCATCAGCATATCTCTGAGGGTCTCTTTTTTATAATGCATATAGATAAAAAATATCACAGCAACAAACAGATAAAAGGTAACGACTAAATTGAATTCAAAATAGTGCAACAGTATGACAAATACAGGAGCAAAAAGTATAGAAAACAAATTGGTCATATTCTGTTACCTTACTAATCCGCCACTGATATTGAGTACCTCACCCGTAATATAAGACGCCTTATCTGCCAAAAAGAAAACAGACTCTGCCACCTCTTCAGGTCTGCCTATCCGTTTAAGTGGAATTGTTTTTTTCATCTCTTTAAGATCCAGTGCTTCTGTCATTTCAGACTCTATCAACCCTGGGGCAACAGCATTTACTCTTATTTTATAACGTGCAACTTCTGCAGAAAGCGCCTTGGTCAATGCTATTATTGCTCCTTTGGCAGCAGAATAGTTTGTTTGTCCCGGATTTCCTACAATGCCGGAGATAGAAGCGACATTAACAATGGATCCTTTTTTATTTCGGATCATATTTTTAAGTACTGCTTTGGTGACATAATACGTTCCGTTTACTGAAGTATCTATCACACTTTCCCACTCTTCATCACTCATAAAAAAGAAAAGATTGTCTTTGGTCATTCCTGCATTATTGACCAGAACATCCAACTCAAGATCCTGCAGCTTTTGTAAGACATCTTCTTTGTTAGTAATATCAAATCCGATGATCTGAGAATGTTCCAATGCTTCATGTAATGCTTGTGCTTTTGTTTCCTGACTTCTATAGTGCAGATAGACAAAATATCCGTTATTATGAAAATATCTGGCACAGGCTTCCCCTATAGCTCCGGTTGCTCCTGTGATCAAAACTTTATTCATGCCAATTCACCTTTAAGCAATAGTGTATTCACTGCCTGAATATCCAGGTCTGTTCTTCGATCTTCTACCAACACATCCACCACTTCTCTAATACGTGAATAATTCTGTTTTAAATAGTCTGAACATTGATCAACCCCTCTAATATCAGCAGCCTGTGCCATACCAATAAATGCTATACTAAGCATATTGGCTAGATCAGGAAGCTGTTTGGCAAAGTTCAATGCAGCCGTCGTTCCCATACTTACTTTATCTTGATTAAGTGATTCTGTAGGACGTGAATACAGCGATGCAGCCGTTGTATTCATAATCACATCCGCTGCCAATGAGCTGAGTGTTACCTGAATTAGTTTAAGACCATGGTGTGTAGATTTTTCATTGATCTTTAGACTCTCACCTAAACCTTTATTAAATTTATGGTCTATCAGAAGTGCAAATTCCTTATCAAGAAGATCTGCTACATTTCCGGCACAAACTCTCATACTGTCCATCGCCTGTGCAATGTATCCGCCGTAAAAATTACCTGAAGTATAAATTTTCTGATTCACATGATCAATGAGAGGGTTGTCATTCACACCGTTTATCTCTGTCTGTATCCATTTTTTAGCTACTTCCAGAGAATCACGTACGACCCCTAAAACTTGTGGTGCACAACGAATGGAATATCTATCTTGGATATTCTGCTCTTTTTCCAAATGAAAATTTTCATATCTACTAAATGCCTGATGTGTCAGTTTTGAATTTTGACATTTTGCAAAAATATTGGCTGCACTCTTCATCTGTCCATCAAATGGTTTACTTTCGTGTACAAATGGTTCCAATGGCGTTGTATCACAAAGTAGAAGTTCAAAGACTGAGGCGACAAAACTCTCCATACTTTCAAGCAGAAGTTCAAATCTCTGTATGGCATCTATGGCAATAGCACTCATCGCTGCCGTTCCATTGATGACACCCAATGCCTCTTTTGCTTTGAAAACATAAGGTTCTATACCTAACTCTTGATAGACATCTGCTGTATTTCTCTCTTCACCTTTATAGATGACTTCCCGCTCTCCCGCTATCACTGCTGCAATATAAGACAAAGGAGCCAGATCACCACTGGCACCGACCGATCCCTGTGATGGGATAAGTGGATAGATCTCATTTTCAATCAGTATTTCAAACCTTTTTAAAAGGTTGTAACTTACGCCGCTTTTACCTTTACTGAGACTTATCAATCGTATTGTAAGCATAATCTTCACAACATTGGCACTCAAATACGTACCTACACCCACACCGCAAAAGCGATAAAGATTTTTTTGAAGCTCTTCTGCCTCTTCAAATGCAGCATAATTGCTTCCAGCTTCTCCATATCCTGTTGTAATACCATAGATAGGTCTTCCATCACGTATTTGATCAAGTAAGAACTGGTGTCCTTCATTAATAAAATCAATAAACTTTTGATCACTGCTCAGTCTTATTTTTTCATTATGCGTAAATTTTTCATAACTTGCGACACTGTTATCTATTATCATTTTTTCTATTTTCCCCTAAAATTAAAGTTCAACCAGGATCTTTTCTGTTCCCTGTTCATGCATCATGACTACACACATAAGATCTTGCAAAGAGTCTATTACACCCGGAATACCTATATCTTCCAACTCTTTTGCATCCTCTGTGTTTTGGGCTATTTCCAACACAATTGCTGCACCTGCTTCAAGATACTCTGTGCACCTGTTTATCTCATCTATATTTTTAATATTGATACACTCTATAGCCACACAAAAAATCTTTTCTCCGGAGACCAGTGCCTGTAATGCCGCAGTTTTGAGTGTATCCAAGGATGTTTTCATCCCTGAAGAGACTGTAATAATCTCATCTTGATCTTTATGAATAAGTGAAAAATACGATGGTGCTGTATTGTAGACACTGTTTTGAAAAGAGATGGGTGAGGGTAACTCTTTCATTAAAACAGAATTTGCAATATTTGCAGTCTCCTCAAGTTCACTGTAACAACTGCCATAAACTACTTTACCATTGTTTGCAGCACATTTGTCAGCCAAATAGAGCATTACTTTGGCATTTCGTGTCAAACGGCGACGTACCATCATATTAGGTACGATTCTTTTTTCTTCCAGATCTTCCAGTTTAACAGGAGCATATACTTTTGCTGAAGCTGTGATCTTGATCGCTACTTTTTTCATCTAAACTCCCAAAACAATAGAGGTATTATTCCCGCCAAAAGCAAAAGAGTTGCTCATCACATTTTGAATATCCGTTTCGATACTTTGAAGAGGTACATTAATATTTTGATTTTCAAGCTCTTTTAAGCCTGTTTGAGGCGGAATCATAGAGCGTTTTAACACTTCACAGGAGACAATCGCTTCTACTGCTCCCGCTGCACCCAGAGTATGCCCAGTGATCGCCTTGGTTGAGCTCACATAAACACTTTTACCAAAAAGCTTTTCAATGGCCAAAGATTCAACCCTGTCGTTGGCAAGCGTCGCAGTACCATGTGCATTGATATAATCAATTTCATCTGTTTCAAGACCGGCATCAGCCATGGCATTTTTCATGGAGGCAATGGCTCCCCCTGCCTCAGGGTCAGGGTTGGTCATATGGTAAGCATCACTGCTTGCACCTGCCCCTTTAAGTTCTATCGAGCTATCGTGTTTTACATTTTGTATCAAAAGTGCACTCACCGCTTCAGCAACATTCATACCGTTTCTATGTGTATCGAAAGGAGTACATTTTTTATCAGACAATACACCTAACGCATAAAAACCCAGTACAGTTGAATAACATAACCCGTCTACTCCCATAACTAAAATATTGTCGTAGGCCTCTACCTCTATGAGCCGCTTTGCCAACAACAGAGCATTTGCACTTGAAGTACATGCTGTTGAGAGGGCCCTTGTATCATAAAAATGAAATTTTTTCATAAGATGATCAGTCAGTGCATTCATAGAATATCTATTCGAATCTATATTTTTAAAACTTTTTTCACTGTAGAAAATCTGTTCACACTCTTGCATTCCACCAACAGATGAACCTAAAATAAGTAAAGTATTATGAAAATTTTCAAGATTTGAATTTTTGAGTACTTTTGCTGTCACTTCATCCATCGCAGTGAAAATATTTTCATATTCCATTTTTCCCAAACCTGCTGATGCATCTTCAATGTAAGAATTGTCGATCACAAGTGCGGATTCTTTACTATAGATAGCTTCCATTAAACTTTTTGTATCTCCTGCATCACATAACAATTCATACGTGTTGATATAGGCATTCATCTCAAACTCTTTACTTTTAATATTTTATATTTTTCTTCAAAACAATCTATATAGACCATATCTTCATTTTTTTTCATCGCATCATTTAAAGCGTAACTTGCCATGGTTTCGAAAAGTTTTGGCTCTTTAGACTTCTCTAATTCCATACATCGTACAGAGGTTAAAATATTTCTGTTCTCTTCTTTTAAAATGGCATTTATTTCATCTAAATTGTATGTTCTTATATCAAACTCCACTTCTGCTACGGCATCCCTGGTATCAAGTGAAAATTTTTGATAATTCACACTGCTGATGACCTCTATCTCCTCATTCACTCCCAAAACCCTCTTACTAACTTCTGTAGGGTTACTCGCTAGATCTATAGCACATAGTATAGCATCTTTTTGGCTATTCTTTATTGATGCATACAATGAAATAAGTGAATTTATATAAGTAAAATGATCTGAAATTTGAAATATATTTTTACCACTTATATTCAATGATTTAGCAATATAATAACTTGTAGTATTTCCCAATAGGTTAATAAAATCAAATAGTTTGACAGCCTGTTTTTCCTTATTGACATAGGTATTGGTACGCTGTACTACATCTACATCCCCGTAACCACTTGTGACATAAAGCTCATCATCTGCATGGATCACTGTTTTTTCTTTTAACAATTGAGCTCCATAGAGTGCCAAATGAATAAAATCATCCTGTCTTCTTGTATCAAGCTGATACTTCTGTTTTAAAACTTTTTTAATATCTACAGCTTCTTGGTCACTGCGATAGCTGCTGTAGTTTTTAACATACATTTTCATGATAACTCTTTTTTAATGATCAATGAAATATTATTGCCGCCAAAACCAAAATAGTTGCACATAAAAAGTCCTCTATCACACTTTTTATGCTCAGATATCGGTCTGTATTCAGGAAGTATCGGTTTTTCACAAAAATATGTTTTAGGAATGAACCCTTCATCTACAGCTGCCATCAACAGAGCGATCTCTAGTACCCCGGAGGCTCCTATGGTGTGTCCTACATAAGGTTTTAATGCTGTAAAAGTCAGGGAAGGCTCAAACACTTTGCTTATGGCATTAAGTTCTGCCAGGTCATTACTGTGTGAACCGGTGGCATGTGCTTTAAGTGCAGTGATCTCTTTTGCTTCTACATCACAGTTTTGAAGTGCTTTTTGCATCACTTCTACACACTCATCACCACTTTGGCTTACAGAAGTGATCGTTTGAGAATGACAGTTACTGAAACCACCTTCCAATGACCATTTTGTATCATCTTTACCAAGTACTATTCCAGCTAACGCTTCACCTAAGATCAACCCATCTCTGTCAATATCAAACGGTTTTACAATATTGTTTGCAATAAGATCCATCGCATAAAATCCACTGCTCATAATAGGAGAGAATATCTCTACTCCAATAACAATGGCATATTCGAACAATCCGATATTGATCATATTCGATGCTTCCAAAAGTGCATTGGCACTTGAAGTACATGCAGTATTTATGGTCATGGTAAAATCATTGAGACCAAACTCTTTAGAGAGCTCTTTTGCGTAAGAATCGATACTCTGTTTTTGGGAAGTGTAAGGTTTTTTTTCATCATACACGGTAGCATTGATCGCATCAACAAGATGCCAATCTACCAAAGAGGTTCCGACAATCAATGCTGTTTGGCTTCGATTACTCTCTTCCGGTAACAGCTTTAGAAGCATATCTCTCATAGCATGATAAATACTTCTTTGTTCCTGCTTGATCTCTTCCTTAAGAAGATAGTAGGGAATCTCTACCTCTTCCATGGATGCCTGTATTTTTTTAATTGATCTGGCTATCCGGTCATTTTTAATGGCATCTAAAGTTTGCTGCAAATTTCCTTGTGAAGCATTAACTTCATACTTTAAAATGTTTACTTTAGCCATTATGCTCACTTACATACTTTGCCAAAGCATCAATCGTAGTGACAGTTCTTCTAAAATCTTTAGAATCTCCCAATCTTACATTGTATCTGTTTAAAAGCCCCATTGAAATTTGCAGTGCATCCAGTGAATCCAACTCCAATCCACTCTCATCTGAAAAAAGCATCACATGATCATCTATCTCTTCAGGGGTAATATCTTCTTTTTCACACTCTTGTATTATTAATTCTTTTATATCATATTTTAATGCTTCAAAATCCATCAAATCCCCCTGTTTAATCTTCTGCGTAATAGTATCATAGATAGGATTAACAAGATAACGCCAAAAAGCAGTAACATACACGATTCATTTAAGATCATTGAAAAATCCCCGCCTTTTAAAAAAATATCAAGAAATCCATCCAGTCCCCACGACATAGGAGAGATATTTGCCAGGGTCTGCATAGATTCCGGCATAAAGAATTTTGGAACCATCACACCGCCTATGGAGCCTAAAAGTATGTTGGATATACCACCTATGGTCGTTGCCTGCTCTGTAGATTTTGCTGTAACTGCTATGAGACTGGAGAGTCCAACAGCAGCAACACTCAGTGCAAAAGAGAGGAATGTAAGTCCGGCTACAGAGCCATTTATCTCCAAGGCAGGGGTATGAAACAGAGGAACAATGAACATCCCTACAGCTATCATTACCCAAACCTGGATCTGTGCAATAAATAGATAAGGAACAACTTTAGAAAGTGTGATAGAGAATGCAGAGACATTCATAGAATTTAATCTTGCCAATGTATGCTGTTTTCGTTCATTGATATAGATCGTTGACATAGGGATGACAATAAAAAACATTCCAAATACGATCCATGTCGGAACACTCTGCTGTGTAGCATTGGGTACCTCTTTTTTTTCATTGTAACGCAGATCGAAAAGTGCATCTGTAGAAAGTTTTACAGAACCGACTGCAGCTGCCGCTTCATCAGAGAATTCGCTTAAACGTTCAGTAATGATGCCTAATTTCAAGTCAACAACCTCTTTAAGAAGTTTTGCTTTAAAAAGTTCTATCACATCACTTTTGGCAGAGCCTTTGACCTGTATCTCTATTTTAGGGTTTTTCACACTGTTTTGTTCATCACCATACCCTTTTGGTATATGAATAATAAACTCCGCTTCATTCTGATCTACAAGATGAAAACTTTTATTCTTCCTGATATCTTTTGTAAGGGTTCTACTGATACTGCTTTGATCCAAATCTACAATCGCAGTATTAAAATGGATACTCTCCTGGGAAAAAATATCTCTCATGGCAACAGACATGATCAAAATAAAAATAGCCGGCATGACAAAAAGTGCCATGAGTGCCTGCTTGTCTCTAAGTACAAGAATAAACTCTTTTTTCACCAATGCACTAAACATCTTGAGACCCACTGGTCAATGCTAAAAAATGTTTTTCAAGTGTTTCACTTTTACTTTGCAGTATCGCTTTAAGTGTGCCCTGTTCGATCAGTTTTCCCTTTGCTATGACAGCAACATCATCACATATCTTCTCGATCTCATTCATATAGTGGCTGGTATAAACAACGGTGATCCCAAGATCTTTGTAGGATCTTATGGAATCTAAAATATCATTCCTGCTTTTAGGGTCTATCCCCACGGTTGGTTCATCAAAGTAGATGATCTTCGGATCATTCAACAGTCCTATTGCCATATTGAGTCTTCTTTTCTGTCCGCCTGAAAGGGTTGAAGCTTCCTGATTCAAAAGTTTTGAGAGATCATTGATTTCTATGGCTTTGGCAAAATTTTCTTTAGATGCCTGTTGTACATTGGAGAAAAACTCCAAATTCTCTTTGACAGTAAGTTTTTCGTAAAAAGCCAGATTTTGAGGTACGATGGAGCTGATATTTCTAATTTCTCGAATCTCTTTTTTAAGATCAAGCCCAAAAATTTCTACACTGCCTTCATCAATATCTGTTAAACCGTTCAATACGGACAAAAGTGTACTTTTCCCTGCACCATTTACACCCAAAAGACCAAATATTTTACCTTTTTTGATCTCTAAAGAGAGCCCATCCAATGCTAAGATATCACCATATCTTTTAGTCACATTCGATACTTTGATGAGCATTTAAACAGCTGCCTTGAATTCGAGCATTTTTTTATATACTTTAGCTTCATTCTCACTGATATGCATCAGTTTACCCGAAATAGCTCTGTAATCTATCGGATTTTTTGACTTAATTGATTTTGCTATCATAAGAGCAAACTCTCTCCATTCATCTCCCACGGCAAGCATTAACTTTGATGCTTCTGCCAAGATAGGGTCATTCTCAAAAAGTTCACTTGCTTCCTGAAGAAAGGAAGCATACATAAATCTGAATCCTGCACCTCCTGTACCTATTTCTTCCTGCATCCTGACAATATGCCCAAGAAAAAGTTTGGCATATTTTTTTTCTTTGGATTCCAGTTTTAAAATCGATTTTGCCAAATACCTCATACCACGCAGTCCGGCAATAGGTACTGGTGTACCCAGCATCGTTTTTGCGATCTTTTTTATATTTTTTGCAACAACCGGTTTAAGATCGATCTCATTAGGCACAGAGACCGGATAATAGAGTAAGCCCTTAGGTGCCATCACCCCTTTTGCAAAACGTGCTTTGGTAAGAGATGCCCGCGAGCAGGTGACACTTTTGTCAAATACAGGGTCACTAATGGAATACTTATCTCCGTCTCTGTCATAAATCAACAGGTTATGTGCATTAAAATGGAAACGTATTTCTTTGGGGAAATATTCAAGCCAATAGACAGAACTCTGAGCTCCTACTATTTTTCCCTCTTCCAAAAGTTCATCAAGCCTTTTTTCACCCTTTTCTTTAGAAGAAAATGTCTCAAGTTTCATCTCTATCTTCAGGTTTTTCTGTATGTTTTTAATAATAGATTTTGGCATACTTCTGTAAGCAATCAGAGGCATGCCTCCTATCTTTACAAAAGGAATAAAGGCAAAATTCAATGCATTGGCAAGTCCAAAGACCATGGGTTCACTCAGATTCACTCCATGATGCCTTAACATGGAAGAGACAACACCACTTTCACAATGTGCGTGGTGTGTATGCTCAAAATTATTCATCTCTGTCCTTGGGTATCATTTTTATTTCATCCAGTCTTTTACCTAGCACATCACAATACGCCAACAGTCTCTTTTCACCAAGCTTCTTAAATATCTCCGGTTTGAAGTGTCTCTTGATCGTCCATTGAAAAAAACCTGTAGATTGTGCCAATACCAGCAGATCCATCCTAGCATCATACATATGATAGTAAAGCGGGGATCTTCTTCCTGCCTTTACCTCTTCATATGCATTCTCAATACTCTTTTCTATATCTTCAAGTGCTGCTTTGGTAGCGATCTCTTCAACTTCCCATCCGGTTGAGCCTACCGTTTGCATTTTACCGTCTTTGTCTCGTGCATAGATGGCTTTTTTCATATTTGCATAGGTTTCGCTATTATCCTGAGGAACGCTGTTAATATCCATTAAACAGCCTCTAACAACATGAACGCTGTAGAAAAACGTCCGCTCTCAGGAATATAACATAAAAGTTTCTCACCTTTTTTGATCTTGCCTGAATTGAACAGTTCTTCCAAAATAATATAAATAGAAGCTGAACCGGTATTTCCTTTGGTTTCAAGATTTGTAAACCATTTCTCCTGAGGAATATCACATCCGACATCTTTCATCGTATCATAAAGCTTATCTCTGAAATACCCTGATGAGTAATGCGGAAGGAACCAGTCTATCTCTTCAGGTTTGAACATCTCTTTTTGAAGCATCTCTTCAAGCGGTTTGTAGACTGTATATTCCAAGATATTTGCATTTAAAAGCTTTACATCCTGCTTTACTGCAAAGATAGATTTTGTGAGCCACTCTTCAGGTACATATTCTCTATACCCTCTGGTTGTACCGTCTTTAAGTTTTTCACAACCTGAATACATACATGTTTCCAATTCACTGGCATAGGATCTTGAAAATATTTTATCGATCCGCAAAGAGAGCGAGTCACTGTTTGGTTTGCTACTTGTACCTATGGCTCCCGCCCCGTCACTGAGCATCCATCGTAAAAAATCTTTTTCAAAAGTCAGCTCTTTATTACGTCTGACCATCTCTACCTTGCTTTGCACTTCAGGCTCAAAATTCCTTCCACGCATAGAAGCAGATACATTCTCACTGCCTGTGGTAATAGCACTCTCAATATCTCCCGATTTGATGGCATTATAGGCATATTTAAGTGCCATCAAACCACTGAGACAGATCCCTGCTATACTCACCACTTCCAGTGGTTTCAGATTTGTCTCACCATGTACCATCAGTGCATGCCCCGGCAATAACTGATCAGGGGTTGTCGTTCCACATGCCAACACTTCAGCACTGTTGATATCAAATCCCGCATCTTCAAGATTTTCAATAGCTGCTGCTGCCATTTGTGCATTAGAATGTGTTGTCTCATTGCTTACAGGGTCAATAGCATAATATCTTGTTTTGATCTTGTTGGATTTGAGTACGATCCTTTTAACCAAAGAGGGATTGCCGTCTACCATACCCAAAACTTCTTCTATATGATCATTATCTACCGGTTCATTTGGAAAAAATGCTGCCATTTTATTAATATATACTTCCCTCACCTCAACTCCTATCTGCCACTTGGCTGTTCATATTTTTTTTCCAGTGCTTTCAATTTTTCTTCTTGAAACAGATTCAACACTTTTCTCACTAAGATGTTTAACGGTACAACGGTAAAGACCAGTAAAACCAAAAAAACAGAATAGAGCGTCAATCCGACTCTGCGCCCAAAACTTCTTTTTTTTCCAAAAAGCTTAATGATCTTAGCCCATATTTTAGAACTTCTTGTTGCTATCATTTCTGAAGCTATCAACTTTCCATTAACATTGACCGCACCCAGATTTTGAAGCAAAGGTTCACCCTGCTTTTCCCTGTTTTCTTTTAATGCTTTCTTTAAACGTTCTCCAAATCTTGAAGCTGCCTCTATCTCACTTGGCAAGATCCCCGCAGGAGGAAAGATAGAAAATGCATCTTTCTTTCCCGTAAGCAGCCATCTTGGCGTGGTCACAAAAGAGTAGATACCCTTTCCCTGATCCGTCAAAGCGACATTGTCTATGAGCCGCGCATCTACGACTCCTAAAAGCCCCTTCATCTTTTCTTGGGCCATAACCCACATATCACGACATGCGATCAGTGTGACAACCGGTTTGTTTTTTAATATTCTTTTAGCCTGGTTTGACTTCAAAAAACCGACTATAGGCGTAGATGGAGCTAAAAACCAGATCGTATATCCCAAAATAATCAGATCATAACTCTCTTCAAGATTTTCAAGTTCCTTTACTTTACAACCATCCATCTGTACAGCTTCAGGAAACTCATCTGCAAACTTATAAAACGACCATGGATAAGGATAGGTCTCGACTGGTTCTATTCTTCTCACATCTACCTTGATCTTTTCATCCGCCAACTTAGAGATAAAACTCTCAACCACACTCCCCAACTGTCCCGACTGAGAATAGTAAAGTACTAAAACTTTTTTCATACTTACTGCTTTTTACTATAACATACATATTTTTTCAAATATTGGTCTATAACTTTAAAGAGACATTATACAACACATATCATTAAAATTTTATACTATGATTAGCCTAGTATTGTAGATTACAGCAATATTGTATTCACATGAAAGAAGAAAAATACTCTACTATAAATCTATTTAAGATCCTCAAATTATAAAAACACAATAAAAAATATTGATCTTTTGACATTTTTTGACATTTTTCCATTATAATATGAACATAAAATGTTTGAAAAAGCCAAACCCGTTGCGAAGCGGGGACGGAAAACCGTGGGTCTCCAGTAGACAGCCAAGTTGCCAAATATACTTCTTATGTATACTTTTTCCACATTTTAAATTTTAATTAGTAAGTAGTCTATGAGGTCTTATATGCTTATCAGCATTATTTGATCTAGTGTTAGATTCCTTGATTTAAGGATTTAAAATGCCATATAAAACTCTAATACCATTCCTTTTTGTACTTCTTTTTATATTTACAGGCTGTGGGGGTGGAAGCTCAACCCAAAATGGAACTGTTTCTTCTGGGAAAAATACAAATGAACCACAAACTCAGATCGCAGCTAATGACAATAGTGGTATTGATGAAAATAAAAGTACAACGGATATTCAATCAGATGTACCATTAAAGGTCATTGACGTTTTAATTCTTACAGACCAAAATGATCCTAACAGCTTCAATGGGATCAATGAGACTAAGGTCGAACATGCCATTGCTACAACCAATACAATATTTAAAAACAGTACACTTAATATAAAAATACATATTAATAAAGTACAAACATATGCATTTAAAAATAACGTAGCATCTGATCTTCTTTATGATATTTATGAGGATCATAATATTAGCGATTTAAGAGATCAGACAAAAGCAGATATTGTTGTTGCATATACAAAAAATATTGACTCATGCGGCGTATCTTACGTTAATGATTTGCTTGATAGCAGTATTGCTTTTGCAGTTGTTTCTCTGGACTGTCCGAGTACATCAACAGCACATGAAATAGGTCATGCTATGGGCTTAACACATTCTGCACACCAAAAAGGAGAAAATAGATATTATAAATATGCACGTGGTCATGGTATAGAGAATGAATTTGTTACTATTATGGCATATGAATCTGCATATCATACTACAAAACGTGTTTTTAATTATTCAAATCCACTTCAAGAGTGTGAAGGTTTCACCTGTGGTGTTCCAGAGGAAGAAGAAAATGAAGCTGATGCAGTCAAAGCTCTTGGATATGCTATAGACAAAGTTATTAATTTTAGATAAACTTAAAATATGAAGCAATATATAAATGTTAGTATATCAATTATAGCAATAGGTGTGCTAATAGTCTTTTTTTGGTCAAATATAACAAATTCTACAAGTTCATCACCAAACATAAACCAAAAGCAGTCATCTTCTCACTTTCTTTCAAAAATAAAAAAGAATAGTAATTCAGACCTGACAGAAAAACCCCTTTTAACAATACATAAAAATGAAAAAAAAAGTGTAAAAAAAGTGCATAAGGAGATCGCCCTCCTCAACAGAGAAATACTGAATCCATTTCAAGAGGAAGATATTGATTTTGTAGCACAAAAACTCGAAAAAATCAAAGGTGTTGAGCCAATTGCTGCTGTTCAGATGCAACAAGGCATTATCAAGAATGCAAAAATTGGTGATACGTTGCTACTTCCTCCTATAGATGGGATAAGTTATGAAATGAAAGTACAAAGTAAGCAGATATTGCAAAGTGGTACTGTCAATATAGAAGGAGATTTCATCGAAAACGGTATGGTTTACAGTGCCGTCTTAACAGAGGGGAAGAAAGCAACCTTTATCTCAATGGTTACTCCAAATGGTACCTATGAAGTCAATATACTTAATGGTATAGGATATATCTACGCAAATACAGATATCGAAAAGGTCAAAATAGACTACAGTCAAACCGATGAAATAGAATCACCTATAAATAAAACTTTAGAAGACCAATTCTGATCTTCTGAAAAAATTTAGAAGTCGTAAGTGACCCCTCCAGTTACAACATCCATATCCGGAGTATCAGATTTAATAAGCAGCCGCTGATAATCTAAAAAAAGTCCCCAACCTTTTT
>FPHD01000055.1_pt1 | contig 76432 bp, 79 predicted proteins | sample 1057311 | NCBI WGS metagenome assembly FPHD01 (sample SAMEA4473313, study PRJEB15554) | hydrothermal vent metagenome | biome: marine basaltic hydrothermal vent biome; feature: marine hydrothermal vent; material: water | place: Pacific Ocean | collected 2011-06-14/2011-07-23 | depth 1199 m | reverse complement strand
TAGATATTTGTGTCTTTACATTTTCTATACTTCTCAATCAAATTTTCTAAAGTTACTTTTTGATTTGTAAATTCTTCTTGAGTTAGCAACCCACCTCTATAACTGTCTAGTAAAAAAGTTTCAGCATCTTTATCACTTTTTTTACTGTTGCAGGTTTTACAAGCTGTAATTAAATTAAATTTATAATTTTCACCACCTTTGGCACGAGAAAAGATGTGGTCTAAATAAAATGTATTATTTTGTAACTCACAAAGGCAATAAAAACATTTTTTATTATCTCTTTCAAAAATTTTAATTCTTTTTTCTGGACTAGTATAATAATCTTCTAAATCTTCGTTTTTTTCTTCAATTGAAATATTTTTATCTGCATGTATCATTTCTATAACTTCAGGGATTTCTGATGGTAATCTAACTTCGTATTCATTGATTTGTCCAGGTCGTAATTGGTTGTTCTTATAAATTATATTTAATTTTACTAAATCATTAATCCCTCTTTTTATAACATCATGTGACATTGGTTTACCAATGTCACTCAATAGATTTTCTCCAAGTTCAGATAGTTTTACGGTTATATTTCTTTGACCCTCTTCAAAATATGCTTTTTTAAAAAGTAATAAATAAACAACAAAAGGTCTAACTTTTAATAGTCTTGATAAATAGTGAGTAGCAAAATCAAATTCTTGCATAAATTCAAGCACTGATAAAGAATTATATTCAGGCTCTTGTTTTTCCTCTTGCCATTGTTTTACTTTTTCTTGTATATATTTCATGTTACTCCATTGTCATCTAACGACTGAAGATAGCGAATAAATTTCCGCGAGGGAATTTATTCGATACTCTGTTTTGTTAGCTTTTTATATGCCAAATAGTTTTTTTTGATGTTCTTTATAATCTTCAATATCTTGTTTAGTTGCTTCTATTGGCTTTTGTGATGATAGTATTTTATCCTCAACTACACTCCAGTATTTCATATCAAATAGTTCCTTAGAAATTTTATTTCTTGAATTATTGTTTAATACAATATCAGGAATTTTAATCAAACCTACCATCCCTAATAAACTTTTACTATCAAATTGTTTCATACCTTCCATATAAGCATAATCATCGCGTAATGTTACTTGTATAATAGCAGAAATATGGGATAGTGATGAATTTAAAAAACCAGAAAGAGAAATTTCTTGTCCATTTTTATTTTTTATGCTTGTCTCTAACAATGTTGCTTTTGCAATTAATGGTGGATGTGTTGATGCAGAATCAGAATCAACACTATGGCTCATCCCAAAATAACCAATATCACTAGGACACAACAAAGCATCATTAATTACAATAATACAACAATCAGTATCTTGGACTAACCCTTTTTCAATATCAGCAATAAATTTTTTTTCTTTTGTATGTAAAGCAGAAGTTATTCTGAGTAAAATTTCATTATTATATTTAATATTTTCTTCAACTTTAGGATTCAAATAGTCTTTATTGGTATTAATTCCTTCAATTATACCTGCATTATCACTTTGTGGAGTAATGACTTCGCACCAAATAGTCATTCCTTTTTTATTAACTTTAAAATCAGGTCCTTTTCCTGAATTTTTTTCAAAATTAAAATGATTTTTTTTTAAAATATCATAAAATAGTAATTCTCCTAATGCTTGTTCGTATTGTAATCCATTTTTTGTTGTAATCTGTGTGCTGAACTTTGGATCAGAATAATCAGAATTAATAAATTCTTTAAATAAGTTTTTCAGAAACTGAATACCTTTGTCTATTCGTTTATCATCAGAAGGATATTTCTTTAATAGTGATTGAGTCCATTTTTGAGATAAGTTTTCTACTACTTGATTAATATTTAATCCCTTGTGTAAGCTAACGGCCGCGCTGATCACCATTCAGTATGATATCAGAATATCCCGTAGGGTATTCTGGTAGCAGACCTGATGTGTGTATCCTGGTATTTGATGGACGTAGCGAAGTGGAGACCAACAAATGGCAGAGAGAATCACGTTCAGTGATCAGCACGGCTGATGCGATGTTGTAGCGAAGCGGAAACGTCGCATCTATTTATTCAAGGAACATTATATACCATTCACCTTATAAAATTAAAAATAACAGACACTAAAAATGCCAATATTTGGACAAAGTGTTCCTTGATTTGTCAAATAATCCAATAAAAGGACATAATGTCCTGTTGATATAAATTTAATGTAAATCACTGAGTCCTAATATTTAGGGTCAGATTAAACCTATTTCGCTAAAATAATAGCCAAATATAATACACAAGGCAGAAAATGAAAATAGTAGTAATCCAAGGTCCAAATTTGAATATGCTCGGAATTAGAGAGCAGAATATTTACGGTCCTATGAAGTTAGAAGATATTCATGCACAGATGAAAGGTTTTGCAGAGCAGAACAAACTTGAGATCGAGTTTTTTCAGAGTAACTTAGAAGGTGAGATAGTAGATCGTATTCAGGAGTGTATCGGTGATGCAGATGGTATCATCATCAACCCTGCAGCATATACACACACTTCTATTGCCATTAGAGATGCGATCGCGGCAGTACAGATACCTACACTTGAAGTACACCTAAGCAACATCCACCAAAGAGAAGAGTTCAGACACAAGTCACTGACTGCTCCTGTATGTGCAGGTCAGATCGTAGGTATGGGACCATTCGGGTACCACTTGGCAATGGTTGGTATGACACAGATCCTTTCTGAGATTTCGATGATGAAAGAACAACAGGCTAAAGCACAGCAAAAATAGTTATAACTACTACCAAGTCGTAGGGTGTTGTCCCCTGACAACACCAATAAATCAAATCCTATAATCCGGTGTTGTAAGGATACAACACCCTACAAAAAAAGGTTTCTCATGAACTATATGCTTAAAGACGAAAATGCTATCTATTATGAATGTGGTTACAGTTGTGACAATGCACTCTACCTGCGTTTAGGCTCTCAGGCATATTTTATTACCGATGGTCGCTATACCATAGATGCTGTGCAGCATGTTAAAGGTGCCAAAGTAGTCATAAACGGTGACTTATACGGTGAAGCGGTCAAACTGCTTAAAAAGGCTAAAGTTAAAAAGGTTGTGTTCGATCCTAAAGAGTGGAGTGTGGCGGGATTTGAGAAAATAAGTTCTCAGACAAAAATAACCTTTAAAGCTAAGCCTGACTTTTCTCATAAAAAGCGCATTATCAAGTCAGATGCAGAGTTGAAGATCATTGCTAAGGCAGCCAAACTCGGTGCAAAAGCCTTTAAAGCATTGGCAAAAGAGTTCAGCAGGAACGGGTTTGGTGAAGATGAGTTTACTTTAACCCATAAAGCCAAAACTGTTCTGGGTGATTTTGGAAAATTCGATCTGAGTTTTGAGCCTATTGTAGCTGTAAATGCCAATGCGGCGAAACCGCATGCAACACCGACAAAAACAAAACTGAAAAAAGGTGACCTTTTGCTTGTAGATGCAGGGCTGAAGTACAAACGCTACTGCTCAGACAGAACACGTACGGTATTTGCACAAGAGGGTTTTAAGTTCAAGACCAAACAACACTTCTCCCAAAAGAAGATACAAAAAGCCTACGATACCGTACTCAAAGCCCATGACAACGCCATAGCCAAAGCACGTTCTGGTATGAAAGCCAAAAAGGTAGATGCACTCACACGTGACATCATAGAAAAGGCAGGGTTTGGAGAGTTCTATGTACACTCCACAGGGCATGGTGTAGGGCTTGATATTCATGAAATGCCTTACATCTCTAAAAAGTCAGATACCATCATAAAAGACGGGATGGTTTATACTATAGAGCCAGGTATCTATATACCCAATGAGTTTGGTATACGTATAGAAGACATGGTAGCTATGGTGGACGGAAAGGCAAAGGTTCTTTAAATAGTTAGGAGTGAGGAAGTAGGAAGTAGGAGTTAGGTGGTTTTATAGCTACGGGACTTTCTTCTACTTGATATAAAAATTATATAGAGGAAACAGAGGTGATCAAAAAAAGACGATTAAATCAACAGCATACATTGATTTCTACCCCGCATTTTCCCTATAATACCAATAGCAAAGGCGGCAACCGTGCACTTCTTGGTATAGGTGGAAACATAGGCGATGTCATACGCCGTTTTGAACACCTTTTTTGGTATTTGAAACGTTCACCGTTTGTGCATGTTGTGGAGACAGCACCACTGTTAAAGAACCCGCCGTTTGGTTATACTGAACAGAATGATTTTTACAATACACTGTTATTGGTTGAAACCAGGCTGACACCGCAGGCATTATTGCGTTATGTGTTACGTGTCGAGAGACTGTTTGGACGTAAGCGTTCCTTTAAGGATGCACCGCGTACGCTGGATATAGATATAATATTTTATGAGAATGTGAAGATGGATACCAAAACCCTGACACTTCCGCATCCGGGATGGATGAAGAGAAGTTCAGTGCTTATCCCGCTCTCACATATGAAAGGTCGTTTATGATAAATGAAACATTTGTAGCTTCAGACCCTAAAAGTGCCTACGAACAGGCAGTGGAAAAATATGGTACGTCCGATCTTTCCATTGTCTCTGCAAAACAGGTGAAGTATGATGACGGAGCACTGCGCTGTGAAGTGATCATAGCCGTACCTCAAGCACTTTTTATGCAAAGATCATTTGGTGATGAGCCGATCGTGACAGAGGAAGAAGTTCTGCTTTCAGAGGTAAGTGAACTCAAAGCCCAGCTTGAAGTAATGAAAGAGGGAATGTACGAGGAGATACAAAAAGAAGACAGCGTGATCTCTGAAGTCAAAGCTCTCTTCATGAAAAAAGGTATTTCCGCCCGGTGGCTTGATGAAATGTTCCATACACTTATAGGTACGGAAGTTGTAGAAGAAAAATCACTTCTGGTCTCTTACCTGCTTGAAGAGATCGATGAAGCATTGAAAATACAGGAGGAAGACCTCTCTACACCCAAAGTAATGATGCTTGTAGGTCCTACAGGTGTAGGAAAGACGACAACTATTGCCAAACTGGCGGCACGTTATGCCTATTTGCTGGACAAACCTTACAGAGTAGCCCTGCTTAACCTTGACAGTTACAAAGTAGGTGCCATAGAACAGCTTGAACACTATGCAGACATTATGCAGATAGAGCATCTCACCGTCTCTTCGGTAGAAGGATTCAAAGAGAAGCTTGAAGCGTTGGCAGAGTACGATGTGGTACTTATAGATACTGCGGGAATGTCTCCGTATGATACACAGAAGTTCATCCGTACCGTAGAATTTGTCAATACCGAGTCAGAAAGAAAAATAGAGGTTGATCTGGTGCTCTCCGCTACAGTTAAGTATGAAGACATGGAAGATATTTACAAGAATTTCTCATTTCTTAATTTGGATTCTGTCATCATCAGCAAGTTTGATGAGACAAAACATTTCGGTACACTGCTGAACTTTATGTTGCTCTACAAACTTCCTATGAGCTATTTCTCAGTAGGGCAGGAGGTTCCGGACGATCTGCTTCTTGCAAATAAAGAGTATCTTTTGGAACGTTTCATCGGAGATGTGCATGAAGGGTGAAACACAGGCGGTTCACCTAGCCAGGATCATGCAGAAGCATAAGCTCTACCCTGAGTATGAGCTGGCACTTCCTTTGGTTAAAGTGAAGAAGAGCAGTTTTAAAAAACTTACACAGGGTGATATACTTCTTTTAGGACTTGATGGACTGGAGTTAATACTTTTACTGGAAGGGTGTGTTTGTGCAAATGCAGAGATAAACGAGGCACAGAACAGTTTTAAAATAAAAATAACAAATATAGTAGAAAAGACGGATATATTGAATCATAGTAAAAAATATGAAATTTTAAAATGTTCTTTCGGAATGCTTCAAAGCAGAAAGCTTGAAGTAGGGCATAAAATAGATATTGCACAACTGAATTTGGAAGATGTTACGCTTTTTACAGAGGGTAGAAAGCAAGCAGAGGGAAAGCTTGTAAAAGTGGATGATGAGATCGCTATACAAATTATAAAAGTGAATAAAAATGAAAAACAGAGGTAAAGTCTTAGTAGGAATGAGTGGTGGTGTTGACTCTACGGTAACAGCTATCCTGCTTCAGAAAGAGGGATATGAGGTTGAAGGTGTCTATATGAAACTGCACCATAAACCGGGCTATCATGAAGAAAATTTCACGAAAGTACAAAGGGTTGGTGACTACTTGGGTATAAAAGTACATTTTCATGATCTTTCCAAAGAATTTGATGAACAGGTCTACCGGTATTTTGTAGAGAGTTATAAAGAGGGGCTTACCCCTAACCCCTGTGTCATCTGTAACCGTACCATCAAGTTTGGGAAGATGATAGAATTTGCAGATTCTTTAGGGATTGAAAAAGTGGCTACAGGGCACTACCTCAACTGCGATGGTGAGTATATCTATGCAGCAGAGGATCCAAGCAAGGATCAAAGTTATTTCCTGTGTGAAGTGCGTAAAGAGGTACTGCCCAGACTACTGTTCCCTTTGGGAAGCTGGATCAAAGAAGATGTCAAAGCATATGCTGCGAATATTGAAGTGCTTCAAGACCTTGCCACACAAAAAGAGAGCTCGGAGATCTGTTTTGTAGAGAACAGCTATGATGAAGTACTGGCACGTCATATGGATATAGACATTCCGGGAGAAACAGTAGATATAGAGGGCAATGTGGTAGGTACACATAAAGGCTATATGCACTATACCATAGGAAAACGCAGAGGTTTCTTTGTCAATGGTGCCCATGATCCGCATTTTGTACTTGCCATTAAACCTGAGAAAAACCAGATTGTAGTGGGTACGAAAGAAAAACTCGAAGAGAATGCCTTTGAAGTTAAAGAGATCAACCTTTTTGATGACTTGCGTGAGTTTAGATGTAATGTTAAGGTCCGTTACCGAACCCACGCGGTACCGTGTCATGTAGTCATAGAGGGTGAGAGAGCCAAAGTGACACTGGATGAACCTGTATTTGGACTGGCTCATGGTCAGATCGCTGCTTTCTACGACAAAGACAGACTGCTTGGCGGTGGAGTGATCTGTTAAATCATACTATCTCGTTTTGCCATGTGAATACTCATATATAATCTGTAAAAATAAAACATGATATAATATACTTATAAATTCTTTGAAAGGAGAATAAGTATGAAAACAATACTCATGTTTATATTGATAGTCGGTAATCTGTTGGCGATCACAGCAGAAGATGCAGCATGGCTGCTTGATGCACAAACTGATCTGAGCAAAGCGTATGAAAAAGCAAAAGCCCAAAAGAAAAAATTAGTGCTTTTGGTGGTAGTAAAAGATGGCTGTCACTGGTGTGAAATGATGGTGCATGAGACACTGCGAGATCCACAGATACAAAAAAACCTTAAAGAGATGGTCACCGTGGTTGTTGATGTGAATGGCAAATTACCAAAGGCATTTCAAACCAAATTGACACCCGGGATATTTTTTATAGATGTAAAGCGTAAAAAAAGTGTGTTGGAGAATTTTGGTTACATTAAAAAAGGCGGTTTCCTTATTGATATCGTTTCTGCAAGTGAAATGGTAGAATAAAAGAAGAAAGTTTTCATTTGTCAGTTTTCTTTTCCCTTTTCTTTCGTCGCTCTTTTTCACGTTGGTGTTTTTCACTTTTGACTGATTTTATCCATAGCCAGTTGAGTACAAAATAGATCAGTGTTGAGACGACGATAGAGTAAAAAGCCGTACCTACATACAAGGGTACAAAAATGTCACCCATGTGTGAGGTGAACCAGTCAAGTGTAAGCTCTATGTTGCTTATCCCTTCGCGACCTAAAATGAAATTGCCTGTAAGGTACTCCATGTAATACATAGGCGGCATAGTAACCGGGTTGCTTAACCATACCATTGAGATGGCAATGGGTACATTAAAGCGTATAAAAGGGGTGGTTGCCATAACAGCAAGCATCTGCATAGGCATAGGGATAAATCCCCAAAAAAGTCCTATAAATACCCCTCTGGTTATCATACGTCTGTTCACACTCAGATAGCCTTTTGGCAGATGATATTTTTCTAAAAAAGTATCTATTTTGCTTTTTTGGGATGATTTTTTTTTAAAAGCTTTGCGTATCATTTAAATCCATAGTATCATAAAATATTTGTCTTAGTGTAATACCACGGAGCTTTAAATCCCCTTTTTATCAACATTTGTGTAGAATACGCGTAACAAAATATACGTAAAGGTACAACCAATGAGCGGATATATGCTTTTTTCCGGAACTTCCAACCCTGAACTTGCGCAAGAGATAGCGACTTACCTTGAAATGCCACTCTCTCAAGCTACGATCAACCGTTTTTCAGATGGTGAGATCTCTGTACAGATCGCTGAGTCTGTGCGTGGTAAAGATGTCTTTATCATCCAGCCTACCTCTGCACCTGCGAATGCGAACCTGATGGAACTGCTCATCATGACAGATGCCTTGAAACGTTCTTCTGCCAAGTCAATTACGGCAGTCGTGCCTTACTACGGCTATGCCAGACAGGACAGAAAAGCAGCACCGAGAGTGCCTATTACTGCCAAACTCGTTGCCAACCTTATGGAAACATCAGGGATCACACGTATGGTTACGGTTGACCTTCATGCTTCACAGATCCAGGGTTTCTTCGACATTCCTGTCGATAACCTTTATGGTGCTATTTTATTCATGGATTATATTAAAGCCAAGAATTTTAAAAACCCTGTGATCGCTTCTCCTGACATTGGCGGAGTCGCAAGAGCCAGATATTTTGCAAACAAACTGGGGCTTGATATGGTCATTGTCGATAAACGTCGCGAAAAGGCAAATGTAGCGGAAGTAATGAATGTTATCGGCGATGTGGAAGGGAAAGATATTATTCTTATTGATGATATGGTCGATACGGCAGGTACCATGGTCAAAGGTGCTGCAGCACTGAAAAAACTTGGAGCAAACTCAGTCATGGCATGTTGTACGCACCCGGTTCTTTCAGGCCCAGCCTATGAACGTATTGAAGAGGGTGAGTTGGATGAGTTGGTCGTAGCAAACACTATCCCTATGAAGAAGCAGTCAAAAAAGATCAAAATGCTCTCTACCGCCTCTATGCTTGGAGAAGTGATCCGAAGAGTCCATAACAATGAGAGTGTCAACTCACTCTTTGAAATGGGCAATTGATCCTGACAGATCAGAATTAAAATGACAGTAACACAGCACTCTATTATGCTTATACAGTTGTCAAAAAGAGGATAAATCTTGGTTAAAACAGTACCACAGAAAAATATACGTAACTTCTCCATCATCGCACACATTGACCATGGAAAGTCTACGCTCGCAGACCGTATTATACAGGAGTGTGGGGCGGTGAGTGACCGACAGATGTCTGCCCAGGTGATGGACACGATGGACATTGAGAGGGAACGTGGTATTACCATTAAAGCCCAGTCTGTACGTTTGGACTATGTTAAAGACGGTGAACATTACATCCTTAACCTTATAGACACTCCGGGTCATGTGGATTTCTCTTATGAAGTGAGCCGTTCACTGGCTTCGTGCGAAGGTGCACTGCTCATTGTTGATGCGGCACAGGGCGTAGAGGCTCAGACCATTGCCAATGTCTATATTGCCATTGAGAATGATCTCGAATTACTTCCTGTCGTGAACAAAATAGACTTGCCTGCTGCCGATCCTGACCGTGTTCTAACCGAGCTTGAAGAAGCCATCGGTATCGATGCAACAGAGCACAATCTTGTCTCTGCCAAAACTGGTGTTGGGGTAGCAGAACTTATTGATACCATCATTGAGCGTGTGCCTGCACCGCAAGGGGATGAAAATGCTCCGGCTAAAGCCCTTATTTATGACAGTTGGTTTGACAACTATTTAGGTGCTTTGGCTCTGGTACGTGTCTTTGAAGGAAGCATCAAAAAGCGACAGACTATCAAGATCATGGGAACCAAAGAGGAACATCAGGTCTTAGATCTCATGTACCCAAATCCCATTGCGCCCATCAAAACCGATGAGATACGCACTGGTGAAGTGGGCATTGTCGTTACCGGACTCAAAACGGTTGAGGGTTTGCAGGTGGGGGACACAATTACAGATGCCAAAAACCCTACAGCAGAGATCATCGGTGGATTTGAGCCTGCCAAACCGTTTGTCTTTGCGGGTATCTACCCCATAGAGACAGACCGTTTTGAAGATTTGCGTGATGCACTGAACAGACTCAAACTCAATGACTCCTCACTCAGCTTTGAACCGGAGAGTTCTATGGCGCTTGGTTCGGGCTTCAGGACAGGTTTCCTTGGGATGCTGCATATGGAAGTCATCAAAGAGCGTTTGGAACGTGAGTTTAACTTGGAGCTCATCGCTACTGCACCTACGGTTGTCTATAGGGTAGAGCAGACCAATGGGGAAGAGATAGAGATACAAAACCCTTCTGAACTGCCTGAACCGCAAAAGATCGCCAAGATCTTTGAACCTTATGTGAAAGCGACTATTTTAACACCACAAGAGTACTTGGGCAACCTCATTAAACTGCTCAATGACCGCCGCGGTATTCAGATCAAGATGGATTACCTGAACGAAACACGTGTCCTTTTGGAATATGATATCCCTATGAATGAGATAGTCATGGACTTTTACGACAAGTTAAAGTCTACCACCAAAGGGTATGCAAGTTTTGACTATGAGCCTATAGGGTTTAGAGAGGGTGATCTGGTCAAACTTGACATCCGTGTGGCGGGTGATATTGTTGATTCACTCTCTATTATCGTGCCACGTGACAAAGCACGTTCACGCGGGCTTGCTTTTGTAGCACAGCTCAAAGAGCTCATCCCCAGACAGCTGTTTGAAGTTGCCATTCAGGCGAGTATCGGTAATGAGATCATTGCCCGTACCAACGTGAAGTCCATGGGCAAGAACGTGACAGCAAAGTGTTATGGTGGTGACATCACCCGTAAAAGAAAGCTTTTAGAGAAGCAAAAAGCGGGTAAAAAACGTATGAAGTCCATCGGTAAGGTGCAGGTACCGCAAGAGGCATTTATGGCTGTCTTGAAGTTGGACAGTTAGTATGTTTGATGTAGTTACAGAGTGGGCATTCCATATTCACCTCATTATGGCGATCTCCTGGATAGGCGGGTCGGTCTTTATGTTTATCCTCGGTGTCTCTTTGAGAGACAAAAAGGCACAACAGGAGGTTTACCCTCATGTTGGACCGATCTTTGGCTGGTTTGAAGTAGTTGCTCTTATTTCACTGCTTTCCAGCGGAGCTGTTCTTGGTATGAAGTACAGTCTTTTCCCTCTACTTTTCAACGACAACGGAACCCCTATCTCCCATGCGCTCAACATGAAGCTGACGCTTGTCATCATCTTGACCATTGCTACAGTCGTACATTTTATAATTGCCTACCGAACCAATGGCAAACAGCGTACACGCACAGAACAAATCCTCTCCAGAGGCTCCTCTATGCTGATCTTACTCTTAAATCTTTTTGTAATGCATTATGCGATCGTTCTGAGGAATATACTTTAGAGGTGCCCTTTAACGACTGCCTACTAAACCTTTAAGCTACTTCTGCTATAACCTACCAAAACCAATAAGGAATCAGAATATGCCTGCAAACACGATCACCAGAGAGAATATAGAAACCATGGTTATGAACTTTTATACAAGGGTCATGAAAGATGAGATTGTAGGACCTTTTTTCGTCGCCAAGTTGGGTGATGATATGAACAACGAGCACTGGAGACCGCACTTGAAACTGCTCATAGACTTTTGGGCTTCTATCGCTTTGGGAGACACCTCCTACAGGGGGAATCCTTTTGCTCCGCATATGTATTTGGGGGAGTTGAAACGTGAGACCTTTGCACAGTGGCTCACACTCTTTTATGCTACACTCGATGAAGTCTATGCACCGCAGATAGCTGAGCAGTTCAAAGAACGAAGCAGTATCATTGCCGGGAACTTCATGCGTAACCTTGGGATAGCATAAACCCGAATAAACTTTGATATAATCAAACTATGACACACCTGCAAAAGATAGAAAAAGCTAAAGCCAGACTGATGTTGGAACATCCCTATTTTGGAACACTCGCTGCTGCATTGAAGCTTCAGCAGAGTGACAACATAGAGTCATTTCTCTCTGACGGTGTGCACCTGCAGTACAACGATGCCTACTTTGACAATGCTTCTGTGGAAGAGGTGGAGTTTGCCCTTGCAAACGGAGCGATGCATACGGTTTTGAAACATCAGAGCCGTGCTGGGGAGCGGTATGAATGGCTTTGGCAGCTGGCAACGGATTATACCATCAATGCCATGCTGCTAAAGAACGGATTTGGGCTGCCTGACCGTGCCAACTTTCATCAGCGTTTTGAAGGGATGTATGCAGAAGAGGTGTATGAGATGTTACGTTCTGACATTATAAATGAAGAGCTAAGCAGTGATGAATTACTCCAAGAGCAGGCGCATGATGAACAGGGGAAGTCAAATAATGACAGAGTCTCAGAAGAAGGAGTGGAATCACCCAGAGAGTGGAATGAAAAAGGTGACAGACCAAGACAGGGTGCCAAAAGTGATAGTTTAAACGCTAAAAATGCCAACAGAAATGAAGTGCAGCATGCAGAAGAGGAAGAACCTTTGGAAGATATGCATGCATTACAGGAAGAGCTTAAAGAGCATTTTGAACAGATATTCCAAAAGCTTAACCGGCAAGGCACATTGCCTAAAGACCTGAAGTTCGTTGTACCTGAATATTTTTCCCACAAAGTAGACTGGCGTGAGCTTTTGTACGGGTATATCGCTTCGTATGCCAAAAGTACCTACTCCTTCATACCTCCGAATATGAAGTACCTCTATCGTGGTATCTACCTGCCGTCACTGAGCTCCGATCTTTTGCGTATCGTAATTGCGGTAGATACTTCAGGCTCGGTGGATGAAACACTTTTGGGTACTTTTTTGGGAGAGGTAGGCTCCATTATGCAGCGCTATCCCAATTATGAAATAGACCTCATTACGGCCGATGCCAAGGTACAGTCGCATAAAGTTTTTTTGCCAGGTGAGGCGTTGGAATATGAAATAAGCGGAGGAGGGGGGACAGATTTTCGACCTGTGTTTGCGTACATAGACCAACAGATAAACTACCCGACACTTCTGCTTTACTTTACCGACGGCATGGGTACCTTCCCTGAGACAGAACCACACTATGATGTCATGTGGGTCATGCCCGAAGCAAAAGAAATATCATTTGGGGACGTGTTGGTCTTAAATGGATAATGCGATCAATCGCATGAGCACTCTGCTGAAGAGAACTCAGTGTTAGCGTAGTATGCGGGGCTTTGCTCCGTATGCGTCCTAAAAATTGTACCTTTGGGGACGTATTGGTTTTAGGAAATTAATTGTTGGTTTATGCACTTTTGCTATAATCTATACAATCGCAAAAATATACCTATGAGGATGCTTCTATGTTACAACTCGATAACCAAAGTTCAAAATCATGTTTTTCACACTCGTTTGTCATTGTACTGCTTCCTTTACTTTTTCTCGTAGGACTTGTGCTTGGATATTTGGGGCTGCTCCCTCTGAAAGTTGAGTTGCATACACTGCTGATCATTGCATTCATCTTTGTTGTATTTCTTTTCTTTGTAAGACACAATGCCAATTACGCAGCCTGTCACATGAGAGGTTCCTTTGCAGCTATGGAAGCAAGTCTGCAGAGTGAACTCAGAGACAATGCGCTGACTATTATGGGCAGGACAAAGTCTACACTGCATGTCAAAGATTTTATGGCTGAGTATTACAAAGATATACGCAATGACAATTTTGCCCGTGTAGCACCTTCTGTGTTCCCTATGCTCGGTATTTTGGGAACATTCATTGCTATTGCCATTTCTATGCCTGACTTTACAGCCAAGGATCTTGGTGCACTCGATCAGGAGATATCAGTACTGCTTGCAGGTGTAGGAACGGCATTCTATGCTTCGATCTACGGGATCATGCTCTCTCTGATCTGGACCTATTTTGAAAAAAGAGGAAGCACCAAAGTGGACAAAAACCTCTATGATCTGGAAAAACTTTATGAATCACGTGTATGGAAGAAGTCAGAACTCATAAAACATGAGCATATGCAGAGTGAACTTAAAGATCAGGAGATCGTCCAGACACTAAAAGAGACGTTCAATATGGACTTTATACGTGAACTCAATGAGCAATACCTCAAAAACTTTACAGCGATCATGAATGAGACAAGTAAAAGCTTTACAGTACTCACAAAGCAGATGCAGGATGCTTCCCATGAGTTAAGGGTAACCTTGGACAAGATACATGACAGACAGGAGAGTATCAATGCTGTCTCTACCATAAAAGAGAACATAGAAGGATTCAATGCAAATGCCAAAAGTTTACAGAGATCTATGGAACGCTTTGATGGAACAGTCGATCATACCTTTGAGAAAATAGACTCGGAAGTAGGGCAGATCGTAGAGAAGCTGGGTTCTTTCTCCCGTATCATTGCCGAGCAGAACCAGATGATACTCAGCAATCTGGCAACACTCAAAGAGGATAAGAAGTAACCCTATGTTCAGAAAAAAAAGTACCGATGAGGGCAGTAACTTCTGGATATCGTATGCAGACTTGATGGCAGGGCTTCTTTTTGTCTTTATTCTACTCATAGGAGCGATCGTCTCCAAGTCGATCATCCTTAAAAGTCATTTACATGAAAAAGAAGACCGGCTGGCGTTGATCTCCCAGACACTTAAAACCAAAGAATCCAAATTGGATGATCTGAATGCTTCTCTGGCTAAGAGTAAAAAAGTGATTCATACCAATAAAAAACTCATAGCAAAAAAAGACAAGCATATTAAAGAGGATTTGCATACGCTTAAACTAAGAGAAGATGAGATTAAAAAACTCAACCAAATGCTTCTTAAGACAAATACCCAAAAAGACCTCCTCAGCAAAAAGATAGTGATTGTACAGAATCTTTTGAATGATACAAACCAAACACTGAACAAAACAGAGCTCTCTTTGGCAGAGCGTAATAAAATGCTCAAAGCATACAAAGGAAAAGTGATCGTACTTTCAGATCAGCTGACTGAAGCGAACAGAACAGTAGAGAACAAAGACAAGAAACTTCTTGAACTGCTGAATGCTCTTGATGAGAAGGCGACAAAGTATGACAAGCTTGTAGAAAACCTTCAAAAACAGAAGGCCAAGATCAAGTCACTTACAGGTATCAAACTCAAGGTCATTGCTGCGCTCAAGGATGCGTTGGGAAACAAGATCAATATAGACAAGAACAGCGGTTCGCTCAGGCTTGCATCGAATATTCTGTTTGATAAAGGAAGTGCAACACTCAAAGAGGGAGCGAAAAAAGAGCTTAAGAAAGCATTTGAAGAGTATGTAGGTACACTGGTCAGCAACCCCAAGATCAAACCGCATCTTGACAAGATCATTATAGAAGGACATACAGACAGTGATGGTGGCTACCTGTATAATCTGGATCTTTCACAAAAACGTGCATTTGCCGTGATGAACTACCTGCTTACGCTGGATTTTGCAAAAGAGTATAATTTGAAACCCCTACTGGTTGCCTCAGGTCGTGCCTATCTGGATGCTATCAAAGTAAATGGCATAGAAGACAAAGATGCTTCAAGACGTATCGAGATCAAATTCAGACTAAAGAATGAAGATGCAATGCATGAGATAGAGAAGGTACTGGATGCCGAATAAATTTAAAACAGAGCATTTTGAACCGGTAAATATTAAAAGTGCCAAAGATGTTTTGCAGAAGCATCTTGAGGCATTGGAGATACAGAAGGAGGGTAGCAGTATGGCAAAAAAAGAACCACGAAAGTACTCACTTTTGCAGAGGTTTCTGCATTTTATAAAGCTGGGTTAGCACTTCCATCTTAATATTTTGCCGGTATGTAAGAGACAGAAGTAAGATTTGTTTCTTTCGCATGTTTCCCTTTGGATTTGGAAGTGTTGACTTTTACAGTCTCTTTTTTCTTTGATTTTCTTTTCTTCTTTCGTGATGTTTTAAATGCTTTGATATTTTTGAGGTGTTCTTCATAACTTGCTGTAAAATCATGTTCTCCGTTTTGGTTCAGCATGAAAAAAAGATAGTTACTTTTTTTTGGATGTATTGCAGCATAAAGTGCATCTTCTGTGACGGTTCCCAGAGGGTAGGGAGGCAGTCCTTTGTGTTTGTAGGTATTGTAGTAGCTTGTATCACTCTTGATACGTTCGGGGGTGATGACCGTATGAGAATGCTCCCCATAGTTCAGAGTACTGTCCATTTGCAGTTTCATCCCTTTGTTAAGACGATTGTAGATTACTGAAGCAATAGAGGGCATCTCTTTTTTGGAGTTGCTCTCTTTTTGAATGATAGAAGCAATGGTGAGCAATACTTTTAATTCTGAAGTGTCTGGTTTTTTATGAAAATATTTTTTCTCGAAGCCATTGATTACTTTAGTGGAAAGATCAAAAAGATAAGAGATCGTCGTATTCTCATCTGCTTTTCTGGCTATTTCATAGCGTTTGGCAAAGATATCTGCTTCCTCAAAGCGTGTATGCTTCTGGTAAAACTGGTAGAGCTTTTCTCTGTTGAGTTTCATATCTTTTGCCAGACGTGTGGTAAGTTCCTTTGACGTCTCACCGGCATAGATGACAATATCCATGGTCTGAGCTCTTTTTCTATGAAGATACTCAAAAAAGAAGAGTCTGCCGGACTCCTTGGGATCAACCGTGTACCACCCCTCTTTGGGTGTGCGTATAAGCTGCAGCATCAGTTTGTCTATCCAGGTAACGGTATAGCCGTTCTTTTCCAGTGTCTGAGTCACTTCCTCCACATCGGATGAGGGGATATAGAAGGTAGTGACCCCTTGATTGACAGGAACAAAATTGTAGAGTACCGGAAGCAGCAGGATCACCATAAAGATCTCTACATAGAGTACAAAACGTCTGTATTTAGCTGAGATTATCTGTTTCATTGGAAGTGATTATAGCATAGTTGTGTTACCGGCAGTAAAAAATATCGCAAAAAAAGTGTGCACAAAGTAATAAAGCACTAACACAAAAAGTATATAATCTCCGTTTTAGTATAGGGAGAACGCATTATGTTAAGATCACATATAGCAAAAACAGCACTTTTTGTTATTTTATCAAATTCTGCATTACATGCAGTGGAACTCAGAGTAGGCAACGGGACTTTTTCCTGGGAAATGGGAATCAATAATTTTATGAAATCCGATGTGGATCTGAATATCTTTACGGTTTCACTAAATGAACAGCATAGTAATTTTAATGATTCAAGTATGTATTATTTTTTTAGTGCTGATTTTTACGGTTCGAAAACATTTGATAAAGTGACACAATTTGCATCTATACCGGTTACGACTAACCTGCCTTTTTATGGCGGATCGATCAGTGATATAGCGGATCAATATACTAAAATACCGGTTCCAAGCGAATATAAGATCAGAGGATTTGATCTTAATTTAGGTCTAGGGTATGACTTGTACAAAAAGAATAATAATTTCTTTGGTGTTGGAATCAATACAGGGCTCTCTATGCCTGTGATGAAAATGAGAAACTACATCGAGTCTGCTGAAGCGGTGTATGCTCTGTTTTCTGTAACAGACACTACGCTTATGACATACAAGCTTGGACCGGCATTACAGTTTAATTATGAGTTTGTGCCCAGTGTATCTCTTTACGGATATGCCAGTTACGGAATACAACACGGTGATATGAAGAATGACTGGTTCCTCTCTTCAATGAATGTAGACGGCAGGTACAGTGTTGTGGATATAGGTGTAAAATATATACCTTATAAAGGCAGCTATGATCTCGGCTGGTTCAGTGTGAATCCTGATCTTTTTATAACATTCGGGTTTACCTATAAAAATTGGGAGGTGGATGATATCAATGTCAACCTGTCACCTCTCTTTCATGCAGATGTCTCCGGGATGCTGACACATAAGAACAGTATGCACAATGTCTATTTCGGGATCGGGTATCATTTTTGATCTCTATACACTTATCTATACTGTTTGGCTAAAAACGCATTGAACTGATTGGCAAAGGCATGGGCATCTTTCTGTCCGAACGGCTTTGGTCCTCCGGTTATTTCGCCACTCTCTCTAATACTCTCCATTAAGTTACGCATAGCAAGGTACTGTTTGATGTTCTCTGTACTGTAGAGTTCACCTCTGTGGTCTATGGCATGGGCATTTTTGGAGATGATCCTGTCTGCCAAAGGTATGTCTGCAGTGATGACCAGATCATTTTCTTTACAGAGTTCAACAATATGATGATCTGCCTCATCTGCCCCTTGTGCAACAACAATGTACTCAATATATTTTGAGTTACCGATATTTATCTTTTTATTGGCGATGACTTTTGTAGGTATGCCCAGACGCTCTATGCTTCTGAATACAATAGGTTTAAGAAGATTGGGAAAAGCATCACCGTCTATATAGAGGATCACAGTATTTCTTTGACACGACCCACTTCACCGCTATTGAGACGCACTTTTATACCGTGAGGGTGGGTAAGGGAGTTAGTGAGGATCTTTTGTACTTTACCGTAAGTCAGTCTGCCTGTAGCCTGATCCTCTTTGAGTACGACAGCAACATCCAGTCCATATCTGATATCTGCTCTTTTCTGTCCGCTTGCCATATTATGCCTTTGGTGCGTAGTTCAAGACTTTTTTAACAGTGGCTACCGAACAGAAGAAAAGTGCATCAAATACAGGATTGAGTTTTGTTGTGTTCTTATCTATCACGTCAAAGGGCTGAAAGAAGAATCCCGGTCCATCCTCTTTAACAGTGGGTTTGACATGAAATACAATGGGTTTGAGTGTACGCACAACATTGAGAATTTTTTTATAGTTCTTTGCCTCCTTTTCAGGAAGAAGGTTATCCTGCTTGCTTTCGTTGACACGGGCTTTAAGCAAAAGCTGGAGTTTATCGTTGAAAATTACTTTGTTCCATTTGACCGTACCGAGTTCTATATTGAATTCTCGGTTTGCAGAGACAAGAGGATGAGGTTTTGTCTCTCTAACGGCTTCAAGAAGCTGCAAAAAGAAGTTTATTCCGCCAAAATTATTGGCACACTGAAGGAGTTTTTCATGATGAAGTTTTTTCTCTTCTTCCGTGAGGGTATTGAAGTCGCACATTTGACTTCCTTTATCATAGATTTTTGCAATTATACCCGAATTTAGACCAAGAAACTCAAATTAATTAACTTAGTATATAATTATAACCATTATAAGTAAAAGGGTAGACTATGGGGAAGCAGCCACAAGAGGTTGAAGCACTGCCAATAGCAGACAAAGAACATAAATATGCACGCTATGAGGATGTAGACAAAGCACAGCTGGAAAAAGATATTAACGCCATAAAAGAGACGATGGGTACTGTTTGTGAAAAGGATTTTCAGCACCTTTTGAAACTTGAAAAATGGGGAAGGATGTTTACTTTTTCCGGATACGGGCTTATTTTATTTTTAAGCATTATGGGATTGGGTGGAGGATTAACTGCAATGGTGTTTTGGCCATTGGCGATCATTGCGGCATTGTTGATAAGTACAGGAAATGTTGCCAGATGGGCAGATGTGACACATCCCATTTTACATGGTGCCTACGACAAAGTACCCAATATCCCGGAGCGTTATACCAAAAAGTATTTTGCCAAAGGTGCAAGACGTTATGTTGACTGGCTGGACTGGATCAAACCGCAGGCCTGGGAGTATGAACACAATATTATGCACCATTATCATTTGGGAGAGACAGAAGATCCGGACAATGTAGAGAAAAATCTTCAGTGGCTTATTCAGTCCAAAGTACCGATGTGGCTTCGCTATATTATCATTTATGGATTTGCAGGGATGTGGAAATTCCTCTATTATGCACCCAATACACTGAGGATTCTTGAAAATAAAAAAAACAGGGATCAGCAAAAGCTGGAAGTGACTGACTATCAACTTGATCCCCGTACCAAAAATGGGTTGGAGCTATGGATGGAGTATTATCTTCCCTATATTGTTATTAAATTTATTGTATTCCCGATACTTTTTTTACCCTTTGGTGCACAAGCTTCGATCAATGCATTGATTATCATTTTGATGGCGGAGTTCTTTGCTAATCTGCACTCATTTTTAGTTATTGTACCAAACCACTCTGCAGAAGATATCTATATGTTCAATGAACCGCATAAAAGTACCGGAGAATTTTACCTTAGACAGATCATGGGGTCGGTGAACTACAATACGGGTACGGATTTCCTGGATTTTATTCATGGTTTCCTCAACTACCAGATAGAACATCACCTTTTTCCCAATATGCCGCACAGCTATTACCAGAAAATGCAGCCTGTGGTGAAAGATATTTGTAAAAAACATAATCTTGAGTACAGACAGGAGTCTGTATGGAAACGTATAAAGATGAGTATTGACCTGATGGTTGGGAAAACAAAACTGCTTAGAGTAGATGGGATCTGATCATAGAGACACGAAGAGAGCGTATAGAGACACAGAGTTGTAAGTTCTCTATACGCTTTTAACTGCTTTGACAACATTCTGACAAAAAGTGCCAAAATCAGGCAGATTGAGTTTTGCTTCTCTTTGTTTTTTACCCCACATAGGTTCAGGAAAATAACTGTCTTCTTCAAAACGTGCCATAATATGCCAGTGTACGTGCGGCAGGTAATTACCAAAAGAGGCAATGTTGATCTTTTTTGGTCTGTAATACGCCAACATCTCTTTTTCAATGACATCAAGCAGATAGTAAATATCAAATTTGATATCAGCAGGTACCTCACTCATCTCTTTGTAAGGGTGCTGTGTAAAGATCTTCAGCCAGGGGATCTCACTCTCTTCACTCTCTATCTTAATTGCTTCATTTTCATAGATCACTGACATTAACGTATCCTTTTTATGGTGTAATTTCCAAGTTTGTAAATGCTGGAAGCTTGATTGCTCTGTTTTAGTGGTGTAACGATGACATCTGCTGTCTCTTTGGCAAAGTGCACGTTGTAAGGTTGATTACTGAGGTTTGCAGAGGTCGTATATGCCCATTTAAGACGGTTTAAGAGCAGAAGATGATGTTTGTCCTTCACAACACGGTAAGAGTAACTGTTTGGCATGATAAAGGTTGTTTTAGCAGAACGTCTGACCCTGTTCTTATGAAAAGAAGGTACACGGGTAAAGGTTTTCAGCGTTTGAAGGCTGTCGAGAGCTTTAATGTAATGCTTATGAGGAGGACGCTGTTTAATAGCTGTAAGTCTGTCTGAATTTTGTGAAACAAAACCGATAGTTGTATCGGTTTGAGTTAGAAAAACCAAATTTTTAAACTGTTTGCTGCTCACTGCTTTCATTGCTTACCTAACTAAGATAGTCCTGCAATGCTTTAGGTGCTAAACATCCGTTTGCAGCTTTAAGTTCTTTAATTGCCATAGCAGTTGCTTTTGCAGCCGCTAAGGTGGTGAAATAGGCTACATGGTTTGCAAGTACCGATTGTCTGATGGTCTTTGCATCACTTTTACTTGATGAATTGTCTGAAGTATTGATGGCGATGGCTATCTCTTCATTTCTTATCATATCGTCAATATTCGGACGACCCTCGCTGATCTTGAGTACTTTTGTAGATACCACACCTGCATCTTGAAGTGCAGCATGTGTCCCTGAAGTTGCGACGATCTCAAAACCGAGATCCGTGAACATTTTACCGACTTCACCTGCATTTGGTTTGTCTGTCTGCGTAAGTGAAAGGAATACTTTTCCTTCAAGTGGAATATTGTTCTTGGAGGCGAACTGTGACTTGGCAAAACTCATACCGAAGTTCTCAGAAATACCCATGACTTCACCTGTAGATTTCATTTCAGGTCCCAAGATAAGGTCAGAACCCGGTAACTTGTTGAATGGGAAGACTGCTTCTTTGACAGCTACATGGTTTTTGAGTGTTGGCTCCATGATCTTTTTGTCGAAGTTTACGACATGAAAGGTGTCGTAGAATTTCAATGCCTCTTTAAGATCACCCTGTATCATAACCCTCGTTGCCACTTTGGCAAGCGGTACACCGGTTGCTTTGGAGACGAACGGGACAGTGCGTGATGCTCTTGGGTTGACTTCAATGAGGTAGATCTCACCTTTATGGATGGCATACTGAATATTCATAAGCCCCACAACACCGAGATTAAGAGCAATCTTTGCAGTCTGCTCTTTGACTTCTTCCTGAAGTTCAGCAGAGATGCTTACCGGAGGTAGTGAACATGCAGAGTCACCGGAGTGGATACCTGCTTCTTCGATGTGCTGCATGACTGAACCGATGTAGACATCTTTACCGTCACAGATGGCATCAACATCCAGTTCTATGGCATTGTCAAGGAATTTGTCGATAAGTACCGGTGCATCATGAGAGACAGAGACTGCTTCATCCATATACTGCTTGAGTTCCTCATCTGAATAAACGGTTTTCATACCACGTCCGCCAAGCACGAATGAAGGACGTACCAGTACAGGGTAGCTAATACGGTTTGCTACAATGATGGCTTCTTCTTTGGCAAATACTGTACCGTTATCCGGTTGTTTAAGACCAAGATCATTGATAAATGTAGAGAAGAGTTCTCTGTCTTCAGCAAGATCGATGACCTTTGCAGTAGTTCCTGAGATCTTAGCCCCGATAGCGGTAAGATTTTTAGCCAGCTTCAATGGTGTCTGCCCACCAAAGTGTACGATAACCCCGTCCGGGTTTTCAAGTTCAATGACACTTCTCACATGCTCAAAGTCAATTGGTTCAAAGTAGAGAATATCAGATGTATCGTAGTCTGTAGAGACTGTTTCAGGGTTACAGTTGTACATGATAGACTTAATTCCCATATCTTCAAGAGCAAATGCTGCATGGACACAACAATAGTCAAACTCTATCCCTTGCCCGATACGGTTAGGTCCACCACCGATAACAAGTACTTTTTTACCTTCGGTAGGCTTAGGTACCATTTGGTCACTGAGCTTGTCGAAGTGGGTGATATTGGTTGTAGAATAGAGGTAAGGGGTGAGTGCTTTGAACTCTGCTGCACAGGTATCTACTTCGTTGTATTCCAGTGTAATGCCAAGTTTTTCTCTTGCAGTATAGATATCATTCTCTGTAAGGTTTAGACCCTCTTTGGCATTGATCACTTCAGCGATCATAGGATCAGAGAAACCTTCAGATTTGACTTGACGCAATCTTGTAGCATCTGAAAGCAGGGCAATGTCCATCTCTTTTTCTCTATGAGCCAACTCTTCGAGTTGATAGAGGAACCATCTGTCTATCTTGCAGAGATCAAAGATCGCATCGACACTCATACCGCGTCTTAATCCTTCAAATACATAAAGCATACGACTCTCATTTGGACGACGGATCTCTCTTACAAGCTCTTCACCGTCACATTGGATAGGGTTAAACCCTGTAAGTCCGGTCTCCAGTGAACAAAGTGCTTTTTGGAAAGACTCTTTGAATGTACGACCGATACTCATAGCTTCACCTACGGACTTCATAGCAGTAGTCAGTGTAGAATTTGCAAGAGGGAACTTTTCAAAGGTGAATCTAGGGAGCTTTGTCACAATGTAGTCAATGACCGGCTCAAACGATGCAGGTGTACCTGTAATGTCGTTAGTGATCTCATCAAGGGTGAATCCGACAGCCAGAAGGGTAGCTACTTTTGCAATGGGGTAACCTGTTGCTTTGGACGCCAATGCAGAAGAACGGCTGACTCTTGGGTTCATTTCGATGACGATCATACGACCGGTATCGGGGTTAATAGAGAATTGAACGTTTGATCCACCTGTATCGACACCTACTTCACGCAGGATCTTGAAGGAAGCATCTCTCATGTTCTGGTACTCTTTATCGGTAAGTGTCAAAGCGGGAGCGATGGTAATGGAGTCACCTGTATGTACACCCATAGGGTCAAAGTTCTCAATGGAACAGACAATGATACAGTTGTCTGCTCTATCACGGATGACTTCCATCTCATACTCTTTCCAGCCAAGCAAAGACTCTTCAATGAGTATCTCGGAGATAGGAGAAGCTTCAAGTCCGCCTCTAACGATCTCTTTGTACTCATCCATATTGTATGCAACACCTGAACCGCCGCCTGCCATGGTAAATGAAGCACGGATGATAAGCGGAAAACCGATCTTTTTGGCAGCATCAAGTGCTTCGTCCATATTGTAGGCATATTGGGAGATGGGAAGATCCATGCCGATCTTGATCATTGCTTCTTTGAATTCTTGTCTGTCTTCACCTTTTTTGATGGCAGCAGGATTGGCTCCAAGGAATTTTACTTCTTTAAGCATACCTGCATCATGCATATCCATTGCAACATTCAGTGCAGTCTGACCACCCATTGTGGGCAAGATAGCATCTACATTCTCTTTTTCAATGATCTTGGAGATCACTTCCGGAGTGATAGGTTCAACATAGGTTCTGTCTGCAAACTCAGGGTCTGTCATGATCGTTGCAGGATTGGAGTTTATCAGTATAACTTTATAGCCTAGCTCTTTAAGTGTTTTAGCCGCCTGTGTTCCAGAGTAGTCAAATTCACAAGCTTGACCGATAACGATCGGGCCTGAACCGATAAGTAAAATAGTGTTGATGTCTTCGCGTTTTGGCATGGAGATATACCCTTGATTTTTAGTTTGATATTATACGTTAAAGAGGCTCAAAAAGCCCTTAAGAGAGTCCTTTCCTAAGGGCTTTTTTTAGAAGAGATCCAAACTACTTGGTTTAGATTTGGTTTTAGGCTTGGATTTGTGCTTTTTACGTATTCTTCTCTTTTTTACTTTCTTGACCGGTGCAGGTGGTGTGATTTGCTCTACAGGTGCTTCAGGTTCTATAATATCTTCTTGCGTCTGATCGATTCTGCTTGGGATACTGGAGATGATAGGCAGGGTCTGATTGTGCTCGGGTACTATAATCCCACTTTGATTCATATCATTACCTGAACCTAAAATAACGGAACGATTCATATCTGTAATGGATCCAGGAATACATTGTGCAACAGCAGGTTTTGGCAGATGCGTGGTATTGCTGTCAAAGTTCTCTGCAAGGGTGGCTTTTGCATTATTGATGAGGAAAAAAGTTTTAGGATGGAAAATATCACTATAGGTTTTAATATGGGCCACTTTATAGGAGCTTTGTACCTCTACTTTTTTCACTACTCCTACAGGAATACCGGCAAAGAAAATATCATCCAGACCTGAAGTGACCACCCTGTCTCCTACAGCAATTTTATGCCATTTGGGAATGAATTTGATGATCATTTCATTTTTCTCTACTCCCATTGCGATACCGGGTGCCTGCTCGTTTCCGATAAAGACAGAAAAACGGCATTTATCATCAGAAGTGAGATATCCGTAGAGTTGATTGTTATGTACTTTTGCAGTACCGGCTACCACAGTACCCTGGATAAGTCCGTAAAGTTTATCTTCCATGAGTGCTTTGGGTTTAGTGAGAATAATTTGTGAAAAACTGTTGAGTTTTACATAAGATATCGTCTCTGCAATAGAAATATTATGTACAGGAAGTTTAGAGAGTTTTGGGAGTACCTCGTAAATATTTTTGATCTGTTTGATGTAGTGTGTCTGCTCAAGCAGGAGTTTACGTAAAATACGATTCTCTTTGCTCAGTTTTTCTATAGACTCTTTTTGGAAGATATAGGAGTGGCTTTTATCTTCTATATTTTGTGTAAAATTCTTATAGTTTTGCTTGATAGGGTTGATAATACCCAGCAGCGTATCGGCAATACGCTCATCATTTCTTGTCAGGAGTACTGTTAATACCAATAACAGTATAACAATAATAACCAGTCTAGTCTTCATATGCCATTTGCTGGAGAATATCTATTTCATCAAGTGCTTTACCTGTACCTTTAGCTACTGCAAGCAGAGGATCTTCAGCAATATAGACCGGAAGTTTTACTGCATCTGAGAGGTATTTATCCAAACCTCTGATAAGGGCTCCACCTCCTGTAAGAACGATACCGTTCTCTACAATGTCGCCTGCAAGTTCCGGTGGTGTCTGCTCCAGTACATCTTTGAGCGCATCAGCGATCTCTTCAAGAGAATCTTTCATTGCAGCTCGAAGGTGTTCAGAAGTAATATCGATAGAAGCAAGACTGCCTTCCACCTGGTCTCTACCCCGAACAGCAGTAATAAGTTCTTCTTCCAAAGGTACTGCTGTACCGATTTTGATCTTGAGCTCTTCTGCCACACGGTCACCGATAAGAAGGTTGAAGTTCTTTTTGATGTAGTCAACGATCGCCTGGTCAATATGGTCTCCTGCAATACGGATGGATTTACTGATCACAAGTCCACCAAGAGAAGTTACACCTATCTCAGTAGTTCCCCCGCCAATATCCACAACAAGGTTACCGTTTGGATCTTTTACCGGGATGCCGGCACCAATAGCAGCCGCCATAGGTTCTTCAATGAGATAGACATATCTTGCTCCTGCATTTTCAGCAGAATCTTTTACAGCACGTCTCTCAACCTGTGTCAATCCGTAGGGTACACAGATAATGATACGGGGAGAGAAGAACCCTTTTCTTTTATGTGCTTTTTCAATAAAATAACGGATCATCATCTCTGTGACTTCAAAGTCAGCGATAACACCATCTTTCATAGGACGGATCGCTTTAATGTTCCCTGGTGTTTTCCCTACCATATCTTTTGCTTCCTGACCTACTGCCAAAATACGCTGCTGACCATGCTTGTCATATTGTATAGCAACTACTGAGGGTTCATTAATACTGATTCCCTGACCTTTAACAAGTACAAGTGTATTTGCTGTCCCCAGATCAATAGCAAGATCGTTGGAAAACATTCCCAATAATTTTTTAAACATCTATTTTATCCTTTTATAATGGCGTCTTTACGCAGTTTTTTTATTTTTTATATACAGAGGTTTGGACCCTGTTTCTACTACATCTTCAGTAATGATGACTTCATAGCCTTCAAGTTCGGGAAGTTCATACATGATGTCAAGCAGTACATCTTCAAGAATGGAACGCAGTCCTCTTGCTCCAGTTTTTCTGTCTATAGCTTTTTGTGCAATAAGATTCAATGCCTCTTCTTCAAAACTGAGTTTGACATTGTCGATTTCAAAAAGTTTCTGATACTGTTTGACCAAAGCATTTTTAGGCTCTACCAAAATACGTACCATATCTTCTTTACTGATCTCACCCAGGGTTGCCAGTACATGAAGACGACCGATTAGTTCCGGTATAAGACCGAAAGAGACAAGATCTTCCGACTCCACAAGATGAAGGAGATTTTCTTCTTCTTTTTTGGAGCGTTTAGTCTGACCAAATCCTAAAGTATTTGAACCGAGTCTTCTTTTGAGTATGTCATCCAGTCCGTCAAATGCACCACCACAGATAAAAAGAATATTGGAAGTGTCTATCTGAATGAAATCCTGATTAGGATGCTTACGTCCGCCTTTTGGCGGAATATTCACAACAGAGCCCTCAATAAGTTTGAGAAGTGCCTGCTGTACCCCTTCTCCAGATACATCACGGGTAATGGAACGGTTTTCCCCCATTCTTGCTATTTTGTCTACTTCATCGATAAATACAATCCCCTGTTCTGCCAGTTTAGGATCACCATCCGCTGCCATCAGTAATTTGGTAAGGATGTTTTCTACATCTTCACCGACATATCCTGCTTCTGTAAGGTTCGTTGCATCTGCAATAGCAATAGGGACATTTAAAAATCTGGCAATAGTCTGAGCCAGAAGTGTTTTCCCTGAACCTGTAGGACCTATGAGAAGTACGTTTGATTTTGCGATCTGTGTATCATTGTCTTCAACAGTATCTCTAAAAATACGTTTATAGTGGTTATATACAGCTACAGAGAGTGTCTTTTTCGCATTCTCCTGACCGATAATATAGTCATCTAAGAGGGCATTGATCTCTTTAGGTGTATAGAGCGTATGTACCCCCATATCTGTCTCTTTCTCTTCGGGTTCTTCTTCTCCAAAAAGGATCTTGTAGGCAGAGATCACACAGTTTGAACAGATATAGGCACTCTCTCCGGCAATGAGCGGATTTTCTTCACTCTCATTGGCAGAACAGAAACTACATTCTTTAATTGGCATATTTTATCCTCATATCTTTTTATTTTCTTGTAAAAGGGATACCTCTTTTAGAGGTTTTGATAAATTTACAAAGTGTTTTTACTTTCTCGGAGTCACTTGTCTCAAAGAGCCTTTGGGCTGCTTCCTGTAAAGGGTTACCTTGTTCAAAAAGTTCTCTATAAGCGACTTTGAGTGCATTGATTTCTTCTCTTTCCATCTCTCTTCTCAGTCCGGTAAGATTCAGACCGCGCAGACTTGCACGGTTACCTTCTGCCAGGCAGTAGGGTGGAATATCCTGTGCCAAAGCACTTGCCCCGCCTATCATGGCATAGTCACCGATATGTACAAATTGATGTACGGGTGTGAGACCACCAATGACGACATGGTTACCCAGTTCTACATGTCCTGCAAGTGTTGCACCGTTTGCTAAGATACAGTGATCCCCCAGGATTACATCATGACCTAAATGCACATATCCCATTAAAAGGTTTCCGTTACCTATTTTGGTCACAGAACCACCGCCTTTTGTCCCGGGGTTGAGAAGAGTAAACTCTCTAATGGTATTATTGTCGCCAATAATGAGCTGTACGGGCTCTCCGTCATATTTAAGATCCTGAGGGATCGTCCCCACTGCAGCATGAGAGAAGATACGGTTATTCTTACCGATTGTTGTATCTCCTTCTATTACAGCATGGGATGCTACAGTCGTGTTGTCCCCGATCCTTACTTTTGGACCGATGTATACAAAAGGACCGACAGAAACATTGTTACCTAGGACGGCACCTTCTTCTATGACTGCGCTGGGATGGATTAAAGACATAGTGAACCTACTTTTATTTATCTACGATCATAGCTTTAAGCTCGGCCTGAGCTACGATTTTATCATCGACATAGGCTTTTGCATCAAGCTGCCATACCGCACCTTTGTTTTTGATCACATTGATTTTATATACAAGCTGATCTCCTGGAGTTACAGGGGCACGGAATTTTGCTTTATCAATACTCATGAAATAAACTACCTTGTTCTCTATCTCTTCCTGTGAAGTATCATCCATACTTTTGAATGCAAGTACGCCACCGGCCTGTGCCATACCTTCAATGATCATAACACCGGGGTAGATAGGATGATCCGGAAAATGTCCCTGAAATACTGGTTCGGAGATAGAGACATTTTTAAAACCTTCAATATATTCACCCTGTTTGAGATCAGTAATTCTGTCTACAAGCAGAAATGGATATCTGTGAGGTAATATTTTTTGAATTTCAATAACATTATAAAGCACTGGAAAACCTTTAGGTAAAAATTTGGTATATTTTACCTAAGTGTTGGTAAAAAAGTGATAAAAACCATCAGGTAACGATCAGAGTGCTATAAGCACCTCTTTGACATCACTGTAAGTCCTGCTTTGCATGAGTATCTCTATTTTATTTGAGGGTATCTCTTCTACGACCAGTATGGCTGAAAGATCGTAAAGTGACATGCTCAATGCACTGCGCAGGGCTACTTCTGTTTCAAATGCAGGCGGATCGAATATAAGTGCTGTGATTGTTTGGTAGGCAGTATGGGCGAGGTTGTTGTATGTTTCGCGTGTTATGAATTTTACCTCATCCCGGTTCATATGGTGAATATCGTTGGTACAGTAGTCTATCTTACCTCTGGTATATTCATTTTTGAGTGTAGAGTAAGGCAGAAAATGTGCAGGTATGATCTCTTTTCTAACCTTCAACAGACCCATTTGCAAACGCCAGTTCAAGAAACGCTGTTTGACGATTTTGTAGGGTTTGTTTTCTTCTTCCAAATGCCACCGTCTCTCATACATCTCTACACGTGCCTCTATGGATTCGGGCTGTATCTGTTGTGAGATGGGGACAAAGAGTTCATCTGCAAGTTTTTTCTGTTGGTCGCGCTGTATGTTCAGTCCAAACATACAGCCGCAGTAGTCCTGACGGTAGAGGGCATCCTCTTTTGCTAAAATATTCTGTTCCTGTGTACCGGAAGCTTTACGGTAATCGGGGGCTATAAAAGCTATACCGTATTTCTGGCCCAATACATCACCTGCTGTCTGCAGCTGTTTAAGGGATTTTTTGGGAGAGGTGAGCAGGGTGGAGGTAAATATTTCCTCTCCAAGTTCGGCTGCTTTTTTTGCACTCACTTCAAAGCGTCTGTCAAAGCAGACAGAACAGCGTACCCCTTTTTCAGGTTCATGCTCAAGTCCACGCACCGCTTCAAGCCAGTTCTCTACGTCATATTCACCCTCTATAAGATCAATTCCCAGCATCTTGCAGCTTCGTTTTACATCTAAAAGACGTAAATAATACTCAGAGTAGGGGTGAATATTAGGGTCATAGAAAAACCCTGTGAGTTTTTCATTTGGGTAATCTGCTTGGAGTTTTTGGAGGAAATAGTGACTGTCAACACTGCAACATATATGTACTAACAGAATATATCCTTTTAATGATGTGTAGGGTGTTGTCCCATTACAACACCTTTTTTAATTTCAATTTATTGGTGTTGTCATGGGACAACACCCTACGATTCCATAATAATTTTTGCAACATTCTTGGAACTTCCATGTCCCAGGTATGTGCGTAACTCTTCTGCCTTTTTGGCAAAGATCTCTCGGTCGGTATTGTAGTACTCTTTTAGCAAGTTGTCAACTGTTACCTGCTCTTGAAGTATTTCGTTATGCAAGGTAGTGTTGTTGTACTGTGTCAATATAATATTGGCTAGTCCCACTTGTTTTATGCCCAGTAGTTTCGTACCTATAAAGAAGTCTATTTTTTTTGCGATGTAGCTGAGGGTAAAAGGTGTACCTATAAGGGCAGCTTCGAGGGTGGCTGTACCTGAACAGATGAAAGCAAATTCTGACTGAGCCAGAGCACTGTGGGTATTTCTGCTTATTTCAAACATGGAGGTATCACCATACCATGAAGCGATCTTTTCGTTTGAAAAACCAGCAGGGATAATGAGCAGGGCTTTTTTCTCAGAGAACTTTTTACGTACTTCTTTAAAGATGGGCAGGAGTCTGCTGATCTCACTTTTTCTGCTTCCGGGCATAAAAGCAATGGTGTCGGAATCAACCTTATGTGTGACCTGTATCTCCTCAAGCAGAGGATGCCCGATATACTCTGCTTTTCTTTGCGGATAGTATGTCACCTCAAAAGGAAGTATGCCAAGCAGTCTGTCACAGTACTGCTCCAGCTTCTTTGCACGCTTGGGACGGCTTGCCCAGATCTGAGGCAGTATATAGTAGATGATCTCTTTTTGAGGATATTTTGCTTTGAGTTTTTTTGCTAAAGGCAAATTAAAACCTGAACTGTCCATAAGCAGTACCTTGTCGGCATCTTTTGCCAGCTCTACCATTTCATCTGCTACTTTAAAGAACCAGCGCAGTTTCTTTATGGCATCGACCACTCCCATGATCGCCATCTCTGAGATGTCATAAATCGGTTCACCCAGTGACTTGTCAAATATACCCATGAGTTCAACGTCATGTGTATGTTTGAGTACCTCTTTTAGGTGGAGGTTGGAGGAGGGTTCAAGAGCTGAGATGAGGAGTTTCATAAGTGTATAGTTCCAATAGTGTATTTTGTTAGTATTTTAGCATAATTACTGTTGGTATTTTTTAGGATACTCAAAAAAGCGCTGTTTGCCTTTGTGCGGTGCTACCTCTTCTTTAAAAATGATGCCGACTACCCCTGCTGTAGGGATGTTGTAGATGGATTTGTTGGAGAGCATATCATTGAGTGCGGTTAGATCCGGGTTGTGACCTACAAGCATAAGGGTATCAACCTTTTCAAATGCCTCCTGCACAATGTACAAAAGGCTCATGGCTGAAGCTTCGTAGATACGTTCATCAAAACGAAGTTCTCCGCCTAATGCTTCATGGTAATATTTCGCTGTTGTTTTAGCCCGTCTGGCAGGGCTTGAGAGAATGAGGTTGGGTTTGATGCCTTTGTCTTTAAGCAGTGCTGCCATGAAAGGAGCATCACGTTCTCCGCGTGTGTTAAGGGGTCTTTCAAAATCACTCAGTGTTATATCATCCCAGCTTGACTTGGCATGTCTGGCAATGTAGAGGGTTTTTTCAGGCATCTTTCTTCTCCAGCTTTTTAGGTTTGTTTTCAATCGCTTTGACCTCAATGGCTGGAAGTTCCCGGTATCTGTCACGTTTGCTTCGCAGGTAGTAGCCACCCATGGCACCGGCACTTGCCGAGATCACAAGCAGACCTGCCGTGACCATCTGTGCCATCACAAAGAGTGCACCCACACCGATGAGTCCTGCAAATGCTGCACCTACCTTGAAATTGGCTTTGGCATGCGCTTTGGTGGTTTCTTTGATGATCTTCTTTTGCGCTTCTTTGTGCACACGCATTTTGGCACGTTCCGCATTGATCTTGATCTTCTCCCGCTCAGAGGCGAACTCCTCTTTTGCTGCAGAGACAACATCTTTGCTGTGATGCCTGGCAATAGAGTTGAACCAAAAGGCAATAACAAGGGCAATGAACAGAGCAGGGACTCCAATGCGTAAGAGGCTCTCTGCTGTAAGTGTACCTGAGTTAAGCAGTACCAGACTGAACAGAGCCAGCTGAGCGATGACAATACCGAAGAAGTATTGAAGGAGTTTCACGTGTTTGCCTTTAATTGTTTTTGATTATTTTAGCATAAATGTTCATATATAATACACTCTCGTTCCCATGCTTCGCGTGGAATGTTTATATGAATTATTTTTAGAATATTTAATTGATGATGAAGAAGAAATTGAAGTATGTATTACCACCGAGTTACCACGTTAAAAATTGCTTAAATTATACATCATTTTTTTTAATTCCAATGCTTTTTTCATAAATATTCTTATCAAATTTTACATTATTTTTATATAATGAATGGGCAATCAAAATTATCTTACGCATAACTGCAATTTGAGCAACCGTTGAATGTTTACCATTATTTTTTAGTCTATCATAAAATCTTTTCATATAAGGGTTATGTTGAATTGCAGACAGAACAGGCATAAATAATACACTTCGATATATCGAATTACCCTTCTTGGATATTCGTGTCCGTCGTTGTATTGATGTACCAGAAGTATTTTCAATCGCATCCAAACCACTAAGAGCTATAATTTCTTGTCTGTTAGCTTCTGGGTAGGTAATAAAAAGATGTATAAGCACAATGGCAGCTTTTTCTCCAACTCCAATTATGGAGCTAATATTTTCAAACTTTTCTTTCATAAGTTTATCAGATAAAACAAGTGATTTCATCATTACAATCATTTTTTCTTCCTCTGCTTTCAAATGTTTGATTTCACTTTTAAGTTTTTTTATAATAAGAGTGCTTCCATTTTTCACTTCTAATGATTCTAAATGATTTGAGAAAGAAACTCGCTCCTTTTGTATAAACTTATAGTATGCCAGAGCCTCAGAAAGACCTTCCTGTACATTATCTACGATTGGTACTGCAATATCATCAGTTGATAGCATAACGTGGAATTTATAGAGCATTTCAGCATCAATAATATCACTTTTACTTCTATTATCCAAAGCCTTTGCAAAATTAGCACTTTGCCTTGGATTTATAATGAAAGCATTGATATTCTTCTCGGAACAAAAATCCTTGAGTAATGCAGAATATGAACCTGTTGGCTCAAATATAATAACTAAATTTCTACTCTCTTTCTTGTAATATTTTTTCAATTTAGAATAAAGAGAGATAAGGGATTTTTTAGTATTTTTGATACTAATATTCTCATCTTTGATGGGAATATAAACTTGTAGTGTTGCTTTTGAAACATCAATTCCGATATAATTAAACATAAGAACCTCCTAGTTTTAGAAGAGTTCGTTAGGGTAAAGGTTTCCTTTACCTGATTAGCCGCTAAACCTAATTTTACCTCATAAAATTCAGTCTGGAAATATCCGACTTAGTTACCACTCAAATTTTTAGTTCAGCTATCTGACTCGGTGACAGACTCAAATAATTGGTCTTAGGACAGATTCGATATGCTAAAGCTCCTCTTATTTTAATTATAGCCTTTTAGGGCATTTCTTATTATATGAGGACGGATGGGAACGAGAGAAAAATTGTTTTGGAATCTAGTGATATTTTTAGTATCGGTATGTAGGTAAAAATGTAAGAATATTTTTTATGCAACAAATTATGTATGATATAATAACGTATACATGTAGGGAGAATATAATGATAAAATTAATTTTAACAGCTTTTATATTTATGGCATTAACTGGATGTGCTGAAATGTTTGTAAAGGACATTTCTCCTCAAGAAGCAAAAACAGAATCTATATTGAAGCTATGTGCAAGATATGGTGGGGGCATATATGGTTCAGGAGGAGCATTATCTAGTGGCATATATGCAGTAGATGAAGTAGAGGCTGTAAACAAAAAAAGACATACATTGATAAACATAAAAAATGAACTTTTGAGAAGAAAAGCTTTTACGAAAGAAGAATGGAAACTTATAGAAAATAGAACTATAAAAGTAGGTATGAGTTCAACAGCATTAACTTGTGCAATAGGATATCCTGATCATATTAATAGAGCATCTTATGGTAATCAAGCTGTATATAAAACAGGGAAACACTCTCATAGATATGTTTATACAAAAAATGGAATAGTTACAGCTTGGAATTAGATATCTTTCTTTTGTTAAGACTCTTCTATAGGTAATAGGTATTTTAATCTGTTTATATTTGTATATTAATAACAAAATAGAGAATGATTTTAAATGAATATCACAGACAGATTAGATGAATTTAGTGCTTATTGTAATAATCAATTAGAATCAATAGAACAATTATCTGCACCAAACCATGAGACATTATTTAGGAAAAAACTCTATATATCTTTTTTGGAGTCCTTGGCAAAAGCTGCTTTTCCAGCAGAAGGTGTTAAAAAAAGATTCATAAAGTTTTTAGATGAATTTACTGATTGGAAAGAATGGAACCACTGTTGCCCTGTTCATCTTTGTAAAGATAGTTCACTAGAAAAACATATAAAAGAGATACTAGATTCAGATTGGTACGTTGATATTGAAAAAGTTTCTATTAACGATGAAAACTGTAAATATACATATGCAAGTTTACTTTATGATGTTAGAAATAATATAGTACATCAGTTTCAGGCTTCAACAGAGTGGGAAGCTTCTATGCAAAGACACAAGATTGAGTCACCGTTTTATGAAGTAGTTGTTACTAAAGTTTTTGATGAGAATAGTAAAAATTTAAGAGATGATAAAAAGCATATTGAACTTGTATTCCCAAATACATTTTTAAAGAAACTATCAGAAGATGGATTAGAAAATTTTATAGGTTATTGCAGAACCGAACAAATCAATCCTTTTCCTGGATATTACGCAGAACGTATAGTACATGAAGAGAAATTATAATAAGGTGCGTTAGCAAACGCACCCGACAATTATTTTTGTAATAAAATAGCCGCTTCCTTAGCATGATACGTAATAATAATATCCGCCCCCGCACGTTTAAACCCAAGTAATGTTTCCATCATCACTGCGTCATAGTCTATGACACCAGCTTTGACAGCCATTTTGAGCATGGAGTACTCACCACTTACATTGTAGACTGCCAGTGGGAGTGTAGTGTTGTTGCGTACGTCACGGATGATGTCCATGTAGGCTAAGGCAGGTTTGACCATGAGGATGTCTGCTCCCTCTGCTTCATCGCTCACGGACTCAGCTATGGCTTCATTGCGGTTTGCTGGGTTCATTTGGTAGCTTTTTCTGTCGCCTTTGCCTGGGCTGGACTCTGCAACATCACGGAAAGGTCCGTAGTAGGCTGAAGCAAATTTGGTAGAGTAGCTCATCACAGGGAGGTTTTCAAAGCCTGCTGCGTCAAGTTCACCTCTGATGGCTTGTATCATACCGTCCATCATCCCGGATGGTGCTATCATGTCTACGCCTGCTTTGGCATGGACGATGGCCTGTTTGGCTAGGTTGTCCAGGGTGATGTCGTTGTCTACAGTTTCAAGTACTGGATCTATGACACCACAGTGACCATGGTCTGTGTATTCACAAAAACAGAGGTCTGTGGTGACAAACATATCTGGGTGTGCTGCTTTTACCTCACGTACTGTCTGGGCGATGATGCCGTGTTCGCACATCGCATCACTTCCGACAGAGTCTTTGGTGTCAGGGATACCAAAGAGAATGATGGACTTGATGCCAAGTGCCTTAAGTGTGTCACACTCTTTGACGATCTCGTCGATGCTCATTTGGTACACGCCAGGCATAGAGGCTACTTCGTCTTTGATGCCCGTACCACTTCTGGCAAAAAGAGGGTAGATGAAGTCATTGACACTCAAATGTGTTTCTTGGAGGAGGTCTCTGAGGACGGGGTTGATTCTTTTTCTTCTAAATCTAGCAAACATATTTTAACCTTCGCAAATAAATTAGGTTATTTTACACTAAATATTAATTGTTAATTATTAATTATTAATTGTTTCTGTATAATCCTGCTATGAATAACATAGAAATATCACAAATTGCTACTTTACCAACGAAACATGGTACCTTTAAGATACAGGCATTTAAACAGGATGATAAAGAGCATTTGGCTATTTTTACCGATAATTTCCAAGAAATAGAAGCTCCCATTGTGCGTGTACACTCCGAGTGTCTTACCGGCGATGCCATAGGTTCTGTCAAATGTGACTGTGGAGAGCAACTGGACTTTGCGTTGGAACGTATAGCTCTTGATGGTGGGCTTGTGATCTACCACAGACAAGAGGGTAGAAACATCGGTCTGCTGAACAAAGTCAATGCCTATGCCCTGCAGGATGAAGGACTCGATACCGTAGCAGCGAATCATCAGCTTGGGTTTAAAGCAGATGAGCGTACCTATGAAATAGTAGAGTATATTTTGCATCATTTAGGGGTTAAAAAGTTGAAACTGTTGACAAACAACCCTGCAAAGATAGAAAGCCTTTCAGATATAGAGATTGTGGAGCGTTTGCCTATTCAAATAACGCCTAATCCTTATAATGAAGCCTATTTAAAAGTAAAGAAAGAACAACTGGGACATCTTTTGTGAGTGAGGAGTGAGGAGTGAGCATTGAGGAGCTAAAGAGAAGATTGGCAGCTGAAAATATTATTTTGAGTCATGAGATTATCATGAAGTTGGAGAGGTTTGCAGCACTTCTGCACGAGTGGAATCAGATACACAACCTTACCGGGGCAAAAAATATAGAGGCGATCTATGACAACATCATCGACTCACTCTATCCTTTAACATTTATAGAAAAACCTGACACACTTTTGGATGTAGGTACAGGTGCAGGATTCCCCGGACTTGTGCTTGCTGTTGCACTGCCGGGTAGCAAAGTAGTACTGGCAGAACCTCTGAAAAAACGTGTCTCATTTTTAAAATATGCAGCTATAGATCTGGAGCTTTCAAATGTAAGTGTAGAGGCAAAAAGAGTAGAAAAAGTAGAGCATGAACCTTTTGAACTCATCTCTTCCCGTGCGGTGACCAATACCAGACTGCTGCTTGAGTTGACAGAGAATATCTCCAATGAACAAACAGCCTATCTTTTCTATAAAGGCTCGCGTGTTTTTGATGAAGTAGCCGATGTACAACATCAGTTAGATTATGATATAGTACAGAAAAATCAACGAAATTATTTATATATTAAAGGTAAGGTATGATCTTAAAACTTATTATTTTTGCTTTTGTAGGATTGATGATCTACAAGTTTCTTGGTGGAAAACTGCCAACCATAGGTAAAAGTTCCGAAGAAAAAAAGTTAGATGAAGATACGCTGGTAGAATGTGAAAAATGCGGTACTTATGTCACAGTCAAAGAGAGTATTATGATGCATGGAAAGTACTACTGTTCCAAAGAATGTTTAGATTAAAAGTGAATAAGGAGTAACTATGATTATCATTGGTCATCCGTGGATTGAAAGTCCCAAATTCTATAAGGTGTTCTCTTTGGAAGATATTAAGAAAAGTAAAGCAGAAAATATTGTGCTGCTTGAGCCTTTAGTTGATTCGCATGTGCTTGCCAAGTATTGTAAAGAAAACGAGATCCCTTTTGCCGCAACGGTCAATACACTGCAAGAAGCGATCTTTTCCAATGCTCTAGGTGCATCTTACATGGTATGTGAAGAAGATGATGCATTGATCATCCAGCCTATTGCTCAGGAGTATCTGTTCGATACACGTATATTGGCTCTGATCCACGAAGAAAAAGAGATAACAAAGATCGCACGTTCGGGCATAGACGGAGTGATTTTCCCAGAGGCGATCTGTTAAATTTTCATGCTAGGTGAATTTCAAAGATACAAGATCACTTACAGCCTTATAGGGCTTAATATTTTTGTTTATCTTCTTTCCTCTTTTTTAAGCCGTGATATGATGAATATGGATATGCGGGTGCTTGTAGAGCTGGGTGCATTGTACGGTCCGTTAACTGTATTAAAAGAACAGTGGTGGAGACTTTTTACGGCGATGTTCCTGCACGGAGGTATGACCCATATACTGATGAATATGGTATCACTCTATATCATAGGACGTGGTGCAGAAATGTACTTTGATACGAAATCCTATCTAAGCATCTATCTTTTTTCCGGTCTTCTTGGGGGTGTAGTATCGCTTTATATGCATCCGGCAACGGTAGGTATCGGAGCTTCGGGAGCTATTTTTGGTGTCTTTGGTGCTTTGGCAGGATTTTTTCTGGCACATAGAGAGAGAATAGGAGAGCATACCAAAGCCTTTATGAAAGAGTTTGCAATTATTATAGGGATCAACCTTGTCATAGGTTTTTCTATTGAATCAGTGGATGTCAGTGCACATATTGGGGGTCTTTTTATTGGGTTTATCGGTGGATATATCCTTTCTAAAGATCCAAAATGGGTCTGGACATACAGTGTTGCGATGCTATTTTTGATCTTTATAATGATGAGTTATCTACCCGGTTATTATGCACAGAAATCATTTTAAACTTCTGCTTTTTGTTTTCTTTTTTGCGGGTTGCACAGTCACTCCGGTGCATGTTTCCCAAAATAGAATAGATCACTTGTCTATTGAGCTGCGTTCGCTTGATGATGCCATTCCTCCTAAAGAAGCCAAAGCGCTTTCCGAAGATATTTTTCATGAGACAGCTGAACTTACGAAAGAATTTAAGCTGACCTCTCCTCCCTGGTTTCATAATTTTTTAGTCAATATCGGACTGAGAGAAAAAGGGCTTTGTTACCAGTGGAGTGATGCGCTTTATATACATTTTTTAAAAAAGCGCTATCCGCATTTTTCATTTCATTTGGGTGGAGCCAATATAGGGGAGTATTTTTTTGAGCACAATGTTCTGGTGGTTACAGGGAAAGGTGGAAATTTTGGAGAAGGGATCGTGATAGATCCCTGGAGAGATTCCGGAAAACTCTATTTTTCAAAGCTCAAAGATGACACAAAGTATGCATGGAAACACAGAGTAAATAGGGAGTTTTGTCAAAATGGTAAATAAATTTTGTCAATTAGCTCTTCATATTCATCTTTCGCATCAGAATCAATAGTAATGCCTCCACCACTTTTGTAAAGAAGTCCATTATTTTTCTTCTCAATAAAACGTATCATCACCCCCGAACGTAGACTCTCCCCGTCAAATACGCCAAAGACTCCGGTGTAAAACCCTCTGTTGTAGTTTTCTACACGGTTGATGATATTGACGGTACTTTTTTTCGGTGTCCCTGTGATGGAGCCTGCCGGAGTGAGTTGATCAAGCAGTATGCCTATGGTGTCTCTCCAGTTTGTCTGAAGTCTGGCAGTGATCTTTGAACTTACCTGCAGCAACTCTTTTTTACCGGCTTTGATCTTGTCCACATAACGGAATTTCTCTACTTTAACATCCTCTCCTATGATACCAAGATCATTACGCATAAGGTCAACGATCATTACATGTTCTGCCATCTCCTTTTCGTTGCCTAAAATATGCTCTTTTGCATGGGGAAGATCCGCATCGATAGTACCTTTCATAGGATAAGTCGCTATTGTGTTTCCTTGAATGTTTACAAAACGCTCAGGAGAGAAGCAGATGAACTTCCCTTTGAAATAGAGCTTAAATTTGGCTCTTGCGTAAGTAAAGATCTCCTCAAGGCTGAAGTTGCTCTCTACAGGAGTCTCGAATGTCAAGTTGAGAAGATAGGTATTGCCTGAACGTATCTCTTCGAGTATCTCTTCCATGGCACTTTTGTAAGTAGAAAAATCTACGGGGCTTTTGGAGAATGTAAAATCTTTCTTTCTTTTTTTGACAGGGTAGTTTCGCCAATCTTCTAATTTATAGAAAATGTCATTGTCCAGATGGGCTAAAGGTTGTGCGAAGACCTTGGTCTTGTCGTAGGAGACAATGAAGAGAAAAGGGGTGCGTGATTGGCCAAGTTGGTCAATCTCTTCAAAACCATTTTTTTTATTGAACCAACACATCTATTTTCCTGTAGGTCGGGGTGCCCTCACCCCGACGGTTTAAATTAAATCAAAAACAGAAGCTTTTTTCTTATGCAAGTTGATGTCGGGGTGAGGGCACCCCGACCTACGGTTATGCATCCAGTAATAGTAATTTCAAAATAGCCATACGCATAAAGACACCGTTTTTGACCTGCGTCAAAACTTTACAGCGGGGATCTTCGAGCATATCATCAGAGATGTCTATGTTTCTCATTACCGGTCCCGGGTGCAGAAGCAGGATGTCTCTGTCCTGCATGCGCTCTTTGGTGATGCAGTACTGTCTGGCATAATCCTCATAATCTTCAAAAAGTTCTGTCTCATGACGTTCAAGTTGGGCACGCAGGCTCATAATGACGTCTACTTTGTCCATAACGTTTTCCAGTTTCTCATACTGAGGGAGATCACTTTGAGGCATGAACTGTTTGGGTGCAACAAGGATGACATGCATTCCCATACGCTTCATGAGTCTGATACCGGAACTGGCTACGCGTGAACTAACAATATCCCCCACAATAGCAATGGTCTTTCCTTTGACATCTCCAAAGTGCTCCACCATGGTAAAAAGATCAAGCAGAGCCTGAGTGGGATGTGCATAATTTCCTGCACCTGCGTTGATGACAGGTGTGGTTTGCATATCAGCAAGAATTTGCGGTGTTTCATTTTGAGCATGTCTGATGATGACTCCGTCAGGTTCCATGGCACACAAGTTTGCGAATGTATCTTCCAGACTCTCTCCTTTTTTGGTAGAAGAACGGCTTGGGTCAAGGTGTACTACGGCAGCCCCAAGTCTTTTGGCTGCTACTTCAAAAGAACTTCTTGTTCGAGTAGAAGCTTCAAAGAAAAGAGTGATAAGAAGTTTGTCTCTGAGCAGTTTAGGCGGGCATTGTGTTTTAAAGTTTTTAGCGTCGCTTAAAAGTTGTTCGATTTGAACATCAGAAAAGTTGTTGGTGTCTACGAGGTGTTGCATGGATATCCTTGAAGAGTGATTATGTGATTATAGCAGATGGGTGGTAAAGGTTGAGATAAATTTATCTAACCCCTCCTCAACACTCCACCACTCAGGAAACACAGCATCATAATAGGGCTTTGTTGCTTGAGCAAAATTCTCTTTGTCTTCATACAAATTCACACACCAGTCAAAGTCAACATCAAACGTTCTTAATGCCAAAATAGATAAAAGAGTGTCATTGATGCATCCAAGTCTGCTTGGAGTGACCAATAGTGTTTTTGCATTGAGCTCTTTAATAAGGTTGATCATCATGTACTCTTTTGTAATGGGAACCATGAGTCCACCTGCACCCTCTATTAAAAGGATGTCACACAGCTTTGAGAGTTCTTCATGTTTGTCCATGATATGTTGAAGGTTGATAGTTTTGTCGATATCGGCACAAAATGGAGCAGCCGGCAGTTCAAAAGTGTAGGCTGTAATATCCTGTGGTGTAAGATTTTCAAAATGCGTGTTGACCTTCCGGCAAGCTTCGAGGAGTATAGTTGCATCAGGAGCAGTACTGGTTACACCGGTTTCAATGGGTTTAAAGACACCGATCGAGTAACCTCTGTCTGCCAATGCTTCTATGAGCTTAAGCGTAGTATGTGTTTTACCGACGTTGGTACCCGTAGCAGTAATAAAAAGTGATGACATTCACAATTCCTTTACAGTTTTTGATATAATTATAGTGAAATAGAAAAATGATTATACTATAGTAGATATTTTAAGGATATGAATTGCCAAAGTTTGAAGAAGAGTTAGAGGTAGACCTGGAGATAGCTGAACCACAGATGTTCAGAGTGGTTTTGCATAATGATGATTATACCAGTATGGATTTTGTGGTAGAGGTACTCACAACAATCTTTCATAAAAGTGAACCCGAAGCCGTACAAATTATGCTTCAGATCCATGAGAAAGAGAGAGCAGTGTGTGGGGTTTACAGTTTTGAGATCGCTCAAACCAAAGCAGAGCAGACCAAACAGCTCGCAAAGAAAAATGAATTTCCATTATTGGCAACAATAGAGGAAGATGCGTAAAAGGATAATAGATGATAAGTGTAGCATTAAACGATGTATTTAAAAATGCTGTAATGTATGCAAAGGAAAATAGACATGAATATCTGACGGTAGAGCATGTATTTTTGTCTATTGTAAGAAGCCAGCCGGGTGTGGAGATACTCTCCACGCTGGATGCAAACCTGGAGATACTGGAAGAGGGGATCATTGAGCATATCAATAAGACCATCCCCTCTCTCAAAGAGGCAGTAGAGCCGTTTGAGACCGTAGCACTCTCACGGGCTATTAACGATATGATGACCCATATTCACAGTTCAGGTCGTACAGAAGCCAGTATAGGTGATATGATTGCAGCGATCTTCATGCAGGAGCACTCGTATGCGGTCTACCTCATGAAAAAAGAGGGACTCAGCAGAGTAGATATTTTAGAGGTAATCTCTCATCGTAATCTGCCTAAAGAGGGAACGCCAAAAGAGGGTAAAGAGAAAAAAGACGAAACTCTTCTTGACCAGTTCACTATGGAGTTGGTAGCCCTTGCAAAGACAGGAAAGATTGACCCGGTAGTCGGACGTATAGATGAAATAGAACGTGTGATGCAGACACTCTGCCGCCGAAAGAAGAACAACCCTCTGCTTGTGGGTGAACCTGGAGTAGGTAAAACCGCCATTGCTGAGGGGTTGGCACTGAAGATTTCCGAGGGTGAAGTACCCGATATTTTAAAAGACTCAAAAGTTTTTGCTTTAGATATGGGGGCATTGGTGGCAGGAACGAAATACAGAGGTGATTTTGAGAAGCGTCTTAAGGGGATTATTTCTGAACTGAGCCGAATGGATGATGCAATCTTGTTCATAGATGAGATACATACGATGGTAGGTGCAGGTGCTACAAGCGGAGGAAGCATGGATGCCTCCAATTTGCTTAAACCGGCACTTGCACGTGGTGATCTTAAGTGTATCGGTGCAACGACCTATCAGGAGTTCAGAAACTTTTTTGATAAAGACAAGGCACTCAGCCGTAGATTTGCGAAGATCGATGTGGAAGAACCGAGTATTGAAGATACCTTTACCATTTTAAAGGGCGTGCAGCATAAGTATGAGAATTACCATAACATTAATTTTACTGATGCAGCATTGCAGTCAGCCATAGACCTTTCCGTGAAATACCTGCATGACAGATTTCTGCCGGATAAGGCGATGGATATCATTGATGAGGTAGGGGCACACTTTATGCTTAGAGGGCAAGAGGGTGTGAGAGTGAAGCCAAAAGATATTGAAGAGAGTGTAGCAAAGATTATGAAACTTCCTTCAACTGTTATAGGGACAGATGATACGAAAAAGCTTAAAACGCTTGAAAAAGACCTTTCTTCTCATATCATCGGGCAGGATAAGGCTATTAAAGCTTTGACAACAGCAATTAAACGTTCCTATGCAGGGCTCAATGCGGGAGATAGACCTATAGGTTCTTTCCTCTTTGTAGGACCTACGGGTGTAGGAAAAACAGCTTTGGCAACACAACTTGCCCAAACAATGCATGTACATTTTGAGCGTCTGGATATGAGTGAATATATGGAAGCACATACCATCAGCCGTCTGGTCGGTGCACCTCCGGGATATGTCGGGTATGAACAGGGTGGACTGCTAACCGAGATGATCAAAAAGCATCCGCATACCGTATTGCTGCTTGACGAGATAGAAAAAGCACACCCTGATATTATGAATATTCTGCTTCAAGTGATGGATGGTGCGAAGTTGACGGATAACAACGGTGTCGTGAGTGACTTTAAGAATGTTGTTCTCATTATGACCTCTAATATCGGAACCAAAGAGGCGAATGTGATGGGCTTCACCAAAGATAACTCTATGAAAACGGACAATGCACTCAAGGCATTCTTCTCTCCGGAGTTCAGGAACCGTTTGAGTGCAACAATTGAGTTCAATAGATTGAATCTGGATGCACTTATTGAAATTGTAGATAGAGAACTGGACAAATTAAATGCATTACTCAAGTCTAAAAAAGTAAAAGTCAGACTCAGCAAAAAAGCTAAAGAGTACTTGGCGAATGAAGGCTATGATGAGCGTTACGGAGCAAGACATATTGCCCGTGTCATAGATGAGAAGATCAAAGAGGCTCTGACTGATGAAATACTCTTTGGAAAATTGAAAAAAGGCGGCTCTGTTAAAGTAGGCTTTAAAAATAAAAAATTAGATTTTTCATTTGAAAGAAAAAGGTAAGATATTGGGTTCCATGTTTGATGAGGAGGAGTACTTTATTCCTCCTTTAAGTCATTACTCTTATATTTTTCCAAATCCTCGTGATGCCTCAGATGAAGGGCTTTTGGCGTATGGGGGTGATCTCTCTTCTTCCAGACTCCTCACAGCGTACCGCAACGGGATTTTCCCCTGGTATGCGGAAGGAGATCCTATTTTATGGTGGTCTCCCGATCCGAGACTGCTGCTTTATCCTGAAAACTTCAAAGTCAGAAAATCATTTGCAAGAGTGCTGCGCAGCGGTAAATTTACAGTAACTTTCGACAAACATTTTTCTGAAGTGATCTCTTTGTGTGCTACTGTACCAAGAGAAGGACAGAGTAGTTCCTGGATATTGCCCCAGATGCAGGAAGCGTATATCCGTCTGCATGAAGAAGGATTTGCACACAGTGTGGAAGTACATAAAGAGGGGAAACTTGTAGGAGGGCTTTACGGTTTGGCCATGGGAAAAGCCTTTTTTGGAGAGTCGATGTTCTCTTTGGTCAGTGATGCTTCAAAAGTAGCCTTTAAAGCACTAAGTGATGTTTTAGGAGATAGAGGTTATGATTTTATAGATTGCCAGATGAAAACTGATCATATGGTGGGCTTGGGTGCACAGACAGTTGCAAGGGATATTTTCCTTGATGCACTGCACGAAGCATTACAAAAGCCCAGTGATCTGGGGTATTGGCATGATTTTAACTGGGAATATAAAGACCCTGTACACGAAGGAAAAAAAGATGATAAATAGAGATATAAACTTCTCTTTATGGTTGGATTTTGTAGAGAGAGACTATCTGAAAAACGCGTTTTCGGCATGGGTCGAAAAAGGTATTATTAACGGTGCAACCAGCAACCCATCTATTTTTGCTTCGGCAATTACTACTTCTCCTGCCTATCAAGAACAGTTAGCCTCGCTCAAAGGGAAAAGTCCCAAAGAGAAATATGAAGCATTGGCAATTGATGATATACGTACAGCTGCACAGGCACTTAGAGAGAGTTACGATGAAGGGAATGACGGATATATTTCAATAGAAGTAGATCCATTTTTGTCAAATGATACACAAGGAACGATCGAAGAAGGGAAAAGACTTTTTGCAGCCATAGATGAACCTAACGTCATGATTAAGGTACCTGCTACCAATGCTGGATATGCAGCGATGACAGAACTGCTTGCCATAGGAATATCGGTGAATGCAACACTTATTTTTTCTCCGGATCAGGCAAAACGTTGTCTAAAAGCAATGAAAGAGGGGATCGATACTTTCTCGAATGAGGGAGGTTGTCGGGTTGAAGCAGTTATCTCTGTATTTGTCAGCCGTTTTGACAGACTTTTGGATCCTGATTTGGAAAAAGAAGGTATCGAAGTTGCCAAAACCGGTATCTATAATGCTGCTAAAATTTACAATCTCATCGAAAAGAACCATACACCGTCTGTACGAACACTTTTTGCCAGTACAGGAGTCAAAGGTGATAACCTGCCTGCAGATTATTACATAAGGGAACTTTTTGCACCACACTCTGTCAATACGGCACCATTGGCAACGATTGAAGCATACATAGCAAAAAAAGAAACTGCGCCGAAATTACCTATAGAAGATGATGTGATAAACGGATATTTTACCAAATTGGCGGATAACGGGTTTGATATGGATGAAGTCTATGCAACTTTATTGAAAGATGGACTTGAAGCATTTGAAAAAGCATTTGAAGAGATGCTTGACAGTCTCAAGTAAAATATATTTAAAGAGGAAGTGCCATGGAAGAAAAACTCAAACTCTATCTAAGAAGTATGATCAGTAATCAGGGAAGTGACCTTCATATTAAATCTAGTTCTCAGGTGAGAGTGCGTATTCATGGTATTCTGAAAGTTTTGGGAAAAGATATTCTGAGTGCCGATATGGTAGACAAACTTGCCCAGGAGATCACAACAGGTGAGCAGTATGAAAGACTGAAAAATGACAGAAATCTGGATTTTTCATATGTTTTAGATGCCCAGAACCGATTCCGTGTGAATTTCTTTTATCAGATGGACGGGTTAAGTGCAGTCTTCCGTATCATTCCCGTAAAGATACTGACACTCGATGAGTTGAATCTTCCGGAGGTCATTAAAACATTTACCGATATCCAGCGTGGACTTGTCCTTGTAACCGGTGTTACCGGATCGGGTAAGTCAACTACACTCGCGGCTATATTGGACAAGATCAACAGAGAGACAAAAAAGCATATTATTACTATTGAAGACCCTATAGAATTCATACACAAAGACAGGGGATGTCTGATCAATCAGCGTGCTATCGGGCAGGATACACACTCCTTCTCTGATGCGCTTAGAGCTGCATTGAGAGAAGACCCGGACATCATCCTGGTTGGGGAGATGAGGGATCTGGAGACCATCGATATTGCACTGCATGCTGCGAATACAGGTCACCTTGTATTCTCAACCCTGCATACACTGGATGCAAAAGAGACCATAGACAGGATCGTCGGTATGTTCTCCAAAGAAGAGCAGAACCGTATCAGGAGTTCACTGGCATCTGTCCTTGAAGGGGTAGTTTCACAAAGGCTTGTACCTACAAAGCAGGGAGGAAGAACAGCTGCGATCGAAGTATTGAAGAAGACAGCAAGGATTGAACAGCTTATTATAGAAGACCGTGACTATGAGATACCGGATGCCCTCTTTGAAGGTAAAGAGATCTATGGTACACAGACATTCGATCAGGCACTTCTGGATCTTCTCCGTGAAAGAAGGATCACAGAAGAAGTAACCCTTGAATATGCAACAAACCCATCAGATATGAAACTGAAAATGGAAGGGGTAGGGAAAGGTGCCATTGTTGATGAATATGCAGATGAAAGAGAAGTGGAAGTATTTGAATTTAAAGAGGAAGAAGATTAAATTAAACTTTTTTCGGTATAATCCGCATCTATTTTAAATTTAAGGACAAAATATGTTAGAAGGTATCGTTAGAGAGAGTATCGGAAAGACTACTGCAAAGAAGCTTAGAAGAGATGGTTATCTAACTGCGAATTTATATGCAAATGGTGTTGAAAACATTCAAGCTGCGTTCAAGCGTGGTGAATTTGTAAGAGCAGTTAGAAATAAAGAGAACCTTGCATTCCCTGTAAAAGTGGGTGATAAAGAGTTGAATGTTGTCATTCAAGAATATCAACTGCACCCGGTTCACGGTGAAGTAGTACATGTTGACTTAAGAGTAACTGTACCAGGTCAAGTAACAGATTTCTTGGTACCGGTTGTTACACACGGAACACCGATTGGTCTTAAGAACAAAGGTGTACTTGTTATCTCTAAAAAAAGAGTAAAAGTGAGAGGGGCTATTGAAAATATGCCTGCAAAATTTGATCTTAATGTTGAACCGCTTGAGAGAGATGACTCTATTCTTGTAAGAGATGTGGAAGTACCGGCAAATTGTAAAATGATGGATAGACCGGATGTTGCAGTTTGTGGTGTGATCAAATCTAAATAATCTATGTTGTAAAAGCAGAATTGTGACACTTTTCGTAGGTCTAGGTAATCCGGGATCAGAGTACGAAAATACACGGCACAATATCGGCTTCAAGGTCATTGACAAACTTGTTGATGATTTTGGAGCCAGAGACATCTCCAAAACTTCTTTTCAAGGTAAGCTTTACCGCTCTGCCAATTCACTTTTTTTAAAACCTACTACATTTATGAATCTTTCGGGTAAAAGTCTGCAGACAGTAAAAAACTTTTTCAAAATAGAGTTGGAAAATATTATCGTGATCCATGATGATATTGACCTGCCGTTTGGTGCAGTGCGTTTTAAAAAAGGCGGCGGTCATGGCGGACATAACGGACTCAGATCTATTGATAGTCATATTACCAAAGAGTATTTGCGTGTAAGAGTAGGGGTTGGGAAACCTGAACATAAAAGTCAAGTATCCGATTATGTACTGCATGATTTCAATGATGAAGAGAAAAAGGTACTGGAGAAGCTGATTGAACATGTTGTAAAGGCATGCAAGGTATTACTTCAGGAAGAGTTGAATGAGGTACGATCCAAGTACAGTTTAAAGTCCATTGAAGGACTGAATGTATGAGTCTTTTTTCTCCCTCATTGCATTTCAGGTACCTCTCAAAACTCTATATTAAGAATTTACTGGCAATTTTATTTGGACTCTCTTTTGCTTTTGCTGCCATTGACTACTTTCAACATGTACAACAGTTGGATGTCGCAGGAAACTACAAGATACTCTATATCTTCTATATGTGGCAGGAGGCATTGGGGTTGCTTTATCCCTTAGCTATTGTATTTGCGTTGATCATGACAAAACTCTCTTTGGTCAAAAATAATACGATGGGTGCATTGCATGCTTTCGGATATAACAAAAAAAGGCTTTTCCTTCCTTTTATGGCAGTAGCTTTTGTTACCTATGCTCTCTTCACTTTTTTGCATACAACAGAATTTTCCTATGCGAAAGACAAAGCTTCTTTTTTATTGAAAAATGAGCTTGGTGCCTATGATGTGAAAGATCTTTTTTTTAAATATAATGATACTTTTGTCTATATTAAAAATCTTGATCCTGTAGAAAAAAAGATAGAAGATATTACTATTTTTAAAGTAGAGGGTTATCAGATACGTTATACGATCCATGCACCTGTTGCATTCTTTGACGGGGAAGAGTGGGATGCAAGAGATGCCATACTGAAAACACATGTCTACAAAAACGGTGAATTGGAAAAATACAGAGTCGAGCATAAAAAAAGTATCAAAACACTCAAAGGGTATAAACCGAAGATCATAGAGTCACTTTACGAAGGGAAGGCACTGAATATTGAGGATGCATTCAATACTTGGAGACTGCTTGAGAAACAGCATCTTAATTCAGACAAGATCCGTGCTGTATTTTATGACAAGGTCATTGTTCCTCTTTTTGCTCTGGCACTTCTGCTGATACTGTTTTTTAAACTGCCTTTCCATGCCAGAATGATGAATTTCGGAAGTATTATTGCACTCTCTTTGGGAGCAACATTTGTCATATGGGGCATTCTGTTCGGCTTGAATCAGATAGGATCCAATGGCGTATTGGCTCCTGAACTTACTGCAATCCTGCCTATTATTCTTTTATGGTTTTATGCAATATATGTCTATGTGACAGATGAAAAAAGTATTGTTTAAAGCCGCTACACAGGCTTCTTTTTTCGCTAAGGCACCCTTTAATCAACTTTTAGCTAAAATCACCCTAAAATAGATATGACTATAAATTAGGATTTTATAAATGGAAATTGACACTAAAGCATTGGCAAAGAAATACGGTACGCCATTGTATATGTATGATTTTGACTATATTGAAAACAGATATACAACACTGAAAGATGCCTTTGCAGGTAAAAAATCAATCATTAACTATGCAGTAAAAGCAAACTCAAACCTCTCAGTGATTGCACATCTTGCCAAACTGGGTGCCGGAGCAGACTGTGTGAGTATAGGTGAAGTCAGACGTGCTTTGGATGCAGGCATAGATAAGTATAAGATCATTTTTTCCGGTGTGGGAAAGCGTGATGATGAGATTCGTGAAGCGCTGCAAAAAGATATTTTGATGCTGAACCTTGAGAGTGAAGCAGAAATGAAGCGTGTAGAGTTGGTAGCGCTTGAGTTAGGGAAAGAAGCACGTATCTCTATTCGTGTCAATCCGAATATTGATCCGCAAACACATCCGTATATCTCTACAGGTTTGCATGAGAATAAATTTGGTGTTGAGATAGATATGGCAAAACGTATGTATATTTATGCGAATAAGTCAGAATATCTCAATCCTGTGGGTATTCATTTCCATATTGGATCACAACTCACGAAACTTTCTCCTATTCGTGAGGCTGCCATGATCGTAGCTGATCTGGTACGTTCTCTTAAAGCGATCAAGATCGATATCAAATTTTTTGATGTGGGTGGCGGTATTGGTGTAGTGTATGATGATGAAGTGACCATCTCTGCAACAGACTATACGCAGGTGATCTTTGAAGCAACCAAAGGACTTGATCTGACATTACTATGTGAACCAGGACGTTATATGGTTGCCAATGCAGGAGCATTTTTTACTAAAGTCCTCTATGAGAAGAACAATGGTGGTAAACGTTTTGTTATCGTTGATGGTGGTATGAATGACTTGATCCGCCCAAGTTTGTATAATGCCTATCATAAAATAGAGGCAGTGGGTGTAGAAGGTGAAAAAACACCTGCAGATGTAGTGGGCCCAGTCTGTGAAAGCGGTGACTTCTTCGGAAAAAATGTGCCGTTGCCTCCGCTGGAGCATAATGATATTATCGTGGTGCATTCTGCAGGTGCCTATGGATTTACTATGGCAAGTAACTACAATACCCGTGCAAAACCGGCAGAAGTAGCACTGCAAAACGGAAAAGACAGACTAATACGTAAACGTGAAACCTATGAGGATCAAGTACGTTTAGAACTTGAATATTTAGAAAAGTAAAAATAAAGGCTGCAAGATGACTTTAGATGCATTAAGAGAGAAGATAGATCATATTGATGATACACTGCTCAAGCTTTATAATGAACGCATGGAATTGGTACATCAGGTAGGTGAATTGAAAAATACAACCGGTGCACCGATCTATCGCCCTGAAAGGGAACAGGCTATTCTTAACCGTCTTAAAAGTCAAAACAGCGGTAAATTAACCCCTAGTGCCATTGATGCGCTTTTTTTAGAACTTTTTGCCGTAGCAAGGAATCTTGAGTTGCCTGAAGCAGTAGCCTATCTTGGACCGGAGGCCAGTTTTACACATCAGGCAGCGGAGAAGAAGTTTGGTGCTATGAGTCGTTATTTGCCTGTTAGCTCGATCAGAGGTATTTTTAGAGAAGTACAAAAAGGCACAGCAAAATTCGGTGTTATACCGATTGAGAATTCTTCCAACGGTATTGTCAGTGATACGATCAACTGTTTGGATGAATATGATTTGAAGATCATTGCCGAAGTGATGATAGATGTACATCTCAGTTTCGCTACTTTGGTAGAAGACGTTAAACATATCACAAAAATATACTCCAAAGATATTGCCTTTGGTCAGTGTAGGAATTTTTTACAGGATCTTGGACTCGATGAAATTGAACTAATACCCGTAGAATCTACTGCAAAAGCGGCCAAATTGGCACTGGAAGATGAAACTGCAGCAGCGCTTTGTCCTTCTGTTGCCGCAAAACTCTATAATCTTCCCATTCTATTTGAAGATGTAGAGGATAATACCAATAACAGAACACGCTTTTTCATTATTTCAGATTTTAAAAATGTACCTTCAGGAAACGATAAAACGTCGTTGCTTGTAAGATTACCTGACAGACCCGGATCTTTGGTAGAGTTTTTAAATGATTTTGAAAGAGTACATATTAACCTGACAAAGATCAAATCGCATATTGTTGAGGGAGAGTCTATTTTCTTTATAGAGTTTGACGGGCATCAAAATGATGAAAAGATAAAATCTATTTTAGAAAAACATCAAGAGTCTGTCAAAGTACTCGGTTCGTATGTAAAAGAGACAGATGATGTATAAAGATGATGCAGGGTATTGTCTTTTGATAACACCAATAAGGTAAAAAGAAATGAAGTTTAACAAAGTACTTGAAAATATAAAGACTTATGAAGCGGGTAAGCCTATAGAGTTGGTTGTGCGTGAATTTGGGATTGCTCCTGAAGAGGTGGTGAAACTGGCTTCCAATGAAAATCCTATAGGGACAAGTCCTGCGGTCAAACAGACGATCATAGAGAATGCTGACAGAGCACATCTTTATCCGGATGACAGTATGTTTGAACTCAAAGCTGTACTCTCTGAGAAATATGATGTACATGATGACAATATTATTATCGGTGCAGGATCAGACCAGGTATTAGAGTTTATCTCCCGCTCACTGCTTAATGAGAATGAATCTGTATTGATGTCAGCAGTGACATTTGCAATGTATGAGATCTACGCCAAGCAGATGGGAGCAAAGATCTACAAAACAGCTAGCTATGAACATAAATATAATGAGTTTATGGAAGCTTACAAAATGTACAGACCGAAGATCATTTACATCTGTACTCCGAACAATCCTACCGGGGATGCAACCAGTAAAGCCGAAGTAATGAAAATCATTGAATCCATAGACAAAGAAACATTGATCGTGGTGGATGGTGCCTATATGGAGTACGCTGCAGCCAAAGATAAAAAATATGCTATCACTCCTAAGGATATACTGGGATATGAAAATGTCATCTATCTTGGTACCTTCTCCAAAGCTTATGGTTTGGGAGGCATGCGTGTTGGGTATGGTATTGCACAAGCTGGACTCATACATGAACTGTATAAAATGAGACCACCCTTTAATATCTCTACACTCTCTCTTGCGGCAGCGATTGCTGCCTCTAAAGATGATGTGTTTGTAGAAGAGTCAATTGCTTTGCATCAGGAGCAGATCAAACGTTATGAATTGTTTGCCAAAGAGAATGGATTGGTATATATAGAGAGTTATACCAATTTCATTACTTATCTGTTTGATGAGAAGATGGATTCAAGCAAGATGGCAGATGCACTGCTTAGGCGGGGTGTGATCATTCGTGATCTCGCTTCTTATGGAATGAATGCAATACGTATAACTATCGGTACGGCAAAACATAATGATACGTTCTTTAGACATTTTTCGGAGGTTATCTCTTGAGAAAAATAGAAGTAGTCAAGGCAAATGAAGTAGAAGTAAAACCTTTTGTTTTGGATGATTTTAACCAAAACAAAGCCAAAAGCAGTACTATGGAAAAAGTAAGTAAAAAAGAGCTCAAATCCTTAGCTAAAAAGCTAGGTCTTGACTACGATGATAAGCAGATAGCGTTTGCAAAAAAACTGATGACAGCATATGTATCGGCACAGAGATAAAGAAAAGAAAATGGATATAAAAGCATACTCAGTAGAAGAACTTAGCACATTGGCCGAAAATATCAGACAAAAAATATTGGAAACTGTGAGTAAAAATGGTGGACACTTGAGTTCAACGATGGGTGCCACTGATCTTATTGTTGCGATGCATAAAGTGTTTGATGCAGGTAAAGATCCTTTTATTTTCGATGTAAGTCACCAGTCCTATGCACATAAACTCCTGACAGAGAGATGGAATGATTTTGATACTTTACGTCAGTTTGGCGGGATCTCAGGGTATACAAAACCAAGTGAATCTCCGTATGACTATTATATAGCCGGGCACAGTTCGACTTCCATCTCATTGGCTGTGGGGGCAGCAAAAGCTATAGCGCTAAAGGGAGAAGATAGGATTCCTATTGCTTTCATAGGAGATGGGAGTATGAGTGCAGGGATGGTATATGAGGCACTCAATGAGCTGGGAGACAGAAAGTACCCTGTAATCATTATTCTTAATGACAATGAAATGAGTATCGCCAAACCGATTGGAGCCATTTCCAAACTGCTTTCCCAGACCATGGCAAGTCCGTTTTATCAAAAGTTTAAAACGAAAGTGGAAAAGGTTGTAGATATGATGCCCGAGGGTACAAGCTATATAGCCAAACGACTTGAAGAGTCATTTAAACTGATCACACCTGGTATTCTTTTTGAAGAGTTGGGTATTGAGTATATTGGTCCGGTAGACGGGCATAATATCGAAGCTTTAATTGAGACTATGGAAGTCGCAAAGTCACTTAGAAAACCGGTGATCATACATGCACAAACGACAAAAGGTAAAGGGTATGAGATCGCTGAAGGGACAAAAGAACATTGGCATGGGGTAAGTGCTTTTGACTTAAAAACAGGAGAAACTCCCAAGAAAACCGGTGCAAAATCAGCCACAGCTATTTTTTCGGAAACACTTGTAGCACTTGCAGATGCAGATGAAAAAGTGGTGGGTGTCACTGCTGCCATGCCAAGCGGCACAGGTATGAGTGCAGTGATAGAGAAATATCCCGAACGTTTTTGGGATGTAGCTATTGCAGAACAGCATGCAGTCACTTCCATGGGACCTTTGGCAAAAGAGGGTTTCAAACCTTTCTGTACGATCTACTCAACTTTTCTACAGCGTGGATATGACCAGGTAATCCATGATATTGCACTTATGGATCTAGGTGTTGCTTTTGCTCTGGATCGTGCAGGTATTGTAGGGGAAGACGGGGAAACGCATCAGGGAGTATTTGATATCTCATATTTGAGAGCTATCCCAAATATGACGCTTCTTGCTCCCTACAACGAAACAACTATGAAGTATGTCATGCAATTTGCCAAAGGGTATGACCATCCGTGTGCTTTCAGATATCCAAGAGGTGCATTTATAGCCGAAGATGCTGATGTGCCTGATTATGAATTGGGGAAATCCCATCTTTTAAAAGAGGGAAATAATATACTTTTTATTGGATATGGTAACGGTGTGGGTAGAGCCAAGCAGGTAGCTGAGCTTGTCGAAGCTGATATTGCTATGTTAGATCTGCGTTTTGTAAAACCGTTAGATGAAAAGATGCTGATTGATCTAAGCAAAAAGTATAAAAAGTGGTTTATATTCTCAGATTCTGTAAAACAAGGTGGTGTAGGCTCAGCAATACTTGAATTTTTAAGCCAAAAACAGATAAAAGATATTTCATTAACTACTTTTGAGTATGATGATGCCTTTATTACCCATGGCAATACGAAGCAGGTGGAGGAGAGTTTGGGGTTACTTCCTGAGCAATTGGCAAAAAAGATAGTGTAGAGGCAGACCTACGTGTCTGCCCTTTGGAGTTGAAGGGTAAACACACAGGTTTACCCCTACGAATTGGATTTAAAAAAATACCTTGAGAGATATTTTTTTAAGTTCAGTGACAGTGAACAAATTCTAAAAAAATTCTTTTATTGGAGTATTCTGAGCCTAAGGCAAAGCTTCAGTGAAATGAATTGAAAGATTGGTCTTGCCAATTTTCAAGAAGAAGGAGCATGAATGAACGAATACATTTTTACAAGTGAATCGGTAACCGAAGGTCATCCGGATAAAATGGCTGATCAGATCTCTGATGCTGTATTAGATTATATCATTGCAAGAGATCCGCATGCCAGAGTGGCTTGTGAGACGTTATTGAGTAATGGTTTTTGTGTTATTGCAGGAGAACTGAAGACAACCGCATATGCACCTATGCAAGAGATTGCAAGAGAGGTAGTAAGAGAGATCGGCTATACCGATGCAAGTTATGGTTTTGATTATAGAAGCGCCGGCGTACTTAACGGTATAGGTGAACAGAGTCCAGATATAAATCAGGGTGTGGATCAGGCTTCAGGAGAGATAGGTGCTGGTGATCAGGGATTGATGTTCGGATATGCGTGTAAAGAGACGCCTGAATTGATGCCTTTACCGATCTCCCTGGCTCATAAGATCACAGCTAAACTTGCAGAAGTACGTAAGAATGGTACTGTTCCGTTTCTGCGCCCGGACGGAAAAGCACAGGTCTCTGTAAAATATGTAGATGGCAAACCCGTAGCAATCGATACGATCGTTGTTTCCACACAGCATCATCCGGAAGTAAGCTTGGAACAGGTACAAAAAGCAGTACTAGAAGAGGTAATCAAAGCGGTGATCCCGGCAGAATTAATGAGTGATGATATTACATATCACATCAATCCAACAGGACGTTTTGTGATCGGTGGACCGCAAGGTGATGCAGGACTTACCGGACGCAAGATCATTGTTGATACCTATGGTGGTTCATGCCCTCACGGAGGAGGTGCTTTCTCAGGGAAAGATCCAACCAAAGTAGACCGTTCAGCAGCATATGCTGCAAGATATGTAGCAAAGAATCTTGTAGCTTCGGGTGTATGTGAAAAGGCAACCCTCCAGATCGCTTACGCGATTGGTGTGGCTGAGCCGGTCTCTATTTATGTAGATACTCATGGAACAGCTGCTGTTGATGAAGATAGAATCACTCAATGTGTAGAAGCACTTTTTGATCTGACACCAAAGGGGATCATGGAAGAGTTGGATCTGTTAAGACCGATCTACCGTAAGACAGCAGCGTATGGACACTTTGGTAGAGAAGATGCTGATTTCACTTGGGAACAATTAAACAAGGTTGATGAGATTAAAGCCTATTTCGGCATATAATTAAAGAATAATTTAAATAAGTTTTGATATAGTTTGTTAACTTTAAATTAAGGAGTAAATATGGCAGTAATAATTACAGATATCTGTATTAACTGTGCGGCATGTATTGATGAATGTCCCGTAGAAGCAATTGTTGATGAGGATGATAACCCAACAGGTGAAGAGATTTACTATGTATACGCAGATAAATGTGTTGAATGTGTGGGTTACCATGATGTTCCGGCATGTGCTGAAGCATGTCCAACCGAAGGCTGTATCCAATGGGATGATGTCGTAGAGGGAATGCCTGCTTCTGAGAACAGAGGTGAAAAGGGTACACCAGTTATCGAAGACTAAATTTCTCTCAGTATCGGGTTTTACCCGATACACCTTTCTCTAAAACTATTTTCTCCATTTTTAATAAAATTTTAATTTGATTTTCGGTATAATGCCGCCCGAATACTTCGTGTGCATGTTATAGCAAGAAGTAAATTATCCTTTAGGAATATTAAGATGGAACAAACATTATCGATTATAAAACCGGATGCAGTGGCAAAAAATGTTGTAGGACAGATACTTGCAAGATTTGAAGCAGCAGGACTTAGAATTGCGGCAACGAAAAAGATCAGACTTTCTCGTGTAGATGCAGAAGCATTTTATGCAATCCATGCTGAGAGACCTTTCTTTAAAGACCTTGTGGAGTTCATGGTATCAGGTCCAGTTGTTGTAACTGTGCTTGAAGGTGAGAATGCAATGGCCAAGAATAGAGAACTTATGGGTGCTACTAATCCTGCAGAAGCAGAAGCCGGAACTATCAGAGCTGATTTTGCAGAGAGTATTGATGCAAATGCTGTGCATGGTTCTGATTCTGTAGAAAATGCAAAAAATGAGATTGCTTTCTTCTTTGCACAGAGAGAGATCAACTAAGACGATTTTCTTTTGAAAATAGTTTTTGATAAAGTAGGTTCTACTTCTAAACCGATTGAACTTGAAGTTCAAGGAGTAAAATTAGAGGGAACACTGCAGAAAAATGGTTATCATCGTGTAGCTTTAGATGCCAGGTTGAGTGGATCTTTGAGATTAGATTGTGACAGATGTGGTCAAGCTTTTGACTATGATATGAACACACCTCTTAAATTGACACTGAGTGACAGAGTATCTGAAGATAAAGATGATTTGGATATAATTGAGTTTTTAAATGGTGTAATAGATGTTACGTACATTCTTGAGAGCGAAATTAACGCAATAGAAGTTGCTTTTCATTACTGTGACAGTTGTGACGGTAATGAAGAAGCACTTGAGATAGAATATTAATTAATAAAGGAATAAATTATGGCAGTACCTAAGAGACGAGTGAGTCACACAAGAGCAGCAAAAAGAAGAACACATTACAAGTTGACATTACCAATGCCGGTAAAAGATGCTGATGGAACATGGAGAATGCCTCACCACATGAATATGACTACCGGTGAGTACAAAACAACAAAAGCGTAATTGATGATCAAGATCGCAATTGATGCTATGGGTGGGGACTTTGGTCCTGAACCTATTATTGAAGGTGTAGTACAAGCACTCGAAGAAAGAAAATTCCTCCCTATTTTAGTAGGCGATAAGACAGAGATACTCTCTCTCCTCCCCCAATATTATATTGATAAAGTTGAGATCGTTGAAGCCGATGATGTAATTTCCATGAGTGATCAGGCAACAAATGCTTTGAAGCGTAAAGATTCCTCCATCTATAAAGCAGTTGAACTTGTGCGCAATAAAGAGGCAGATGCTGTGGTTTCAGCAGGGCACAGCGGAGCAACTATGACGCTGGCAACTCTTCGTATGGGAAGACTTCCGCATATTTCAAAACCTGCTCTGGCAACTTTAATGCCAAGTATTACAGATATAAAAACGTTGGTATTGGATGTGGGTGCAGTCACAGACTGTACACCTCAAAACCTGTATGAATTCGGTGCAATGGGTGAAGCCTATGTACAAAAAATATTGGGTGTTAAATCCCCACGTGTAGGACTTCTATCCAATGGATCCGAAGAGAGTAAAGGGAATGCTTTAACAAAAGAGGCTTTTGGACTTTTAAAAGGTCTGAAAGGTTTTATAGGGAATGTTGAAGGAAAAGATATCTTCAACGGCAGTGTAAATGTTGTAGTATGTGACGGATTTACTGGGAATATTCTGCTTAAAACCAGTGAAGGGGTTGTTACAACTGTTTTTGATCTGATGAAACAATATATCCGAAGATCACTCCCCGCAAAGATTGGGGCATTGATGATGAAGAAGAAAGTCTTTGCCAATATGAAAAAACAAGTAGACAAAGATGAGTATGGTGGTGCACCGTTACTCGGAATTGATGGCTGCGCTATCATTTCTCATGGAGCATCCAGTGCAAAAGCAATGAAAAATGCTATTTTTCAAGCAATTCTTTATACCCAATCAGATGTAAACAGTAAGATAGAAGAACTTCTTACAAATAATTAATAAGTTTAATCGTGTATCTACACTTTTAGACTGACTACATAAGCTTCCAAATCTCTCGTTAGAAAACAGATTCACCACAATTATTGTGTGTATGGGCTTCGTGTAAAATCATCATCGAACCTACGGGTATAACTGCCCGGAGGAAATACCCTTGGGGTACAAATTTTATACAAACCCCTTACACACGAGCATTGCACTGACTACAAGTTTTCTATTTCGAGATTTGGGAAGCTTAAATATCTCCTAAAACTTAGAAAATTATGGTAAAATAATAGACTTTATATTATTTGTTAAGGACAACTATGTCACATATATATGCTTCATTTAGATCAATAGGTGCTTATGTACCGGAAAGGATTTTGAGTAATGCCGATCTTGAAAAGATGGTCGATACTACGGATGAATGGATCGTAAAACGTACAGGTATCAAAGAGAGGCATATTGCAGCCCAAAATGAAGTAACAAGTGATATGGGAGCAAAAGCTGCCCAACTTGCCATTGACAGAGCTGATATAGGAAAAGAAGAGATAGATCTTGTTCTCTGTGCAACAGTGACACCGGATTACTTCAATATGCCTTCAACAGCATGTATTATCTCTGATAAATTGGGAATAAAGAATGTTCAAGCTTTTGATATTTCTGCCGCATGTAGTGGATTTGTCTATCTTCTTTCTGTTGCTAAAGCATTTATTGAGTCTGGTATGAAAAAGAATGTACTGATCATCGGTGCCGAGAAGTTTTCCTCTATTGTAGACTATACGGACAGGGGTACCTGTATTTTGTTCGGTGATGGTGCCGGTGCAGCGATCATTAGTGCTACAGAGAATAAAAAAGAGGCTTTGATCGATATTCATGCCAGTGCAGATGGTGCCTATGCAGACTTTTTAGTGACACCTGCTCCCGGTTCTGTGAACCCTGTGAGCAAGAAAGTTATTGACGAGGGACTAAACTTTGTTCAGATGAAAGGTAATGAGACCTTTAAACTGGCTGTCAAGACATTGACAAAAGATGTCAAGGAAATTCTTGCAAGGAATGAAATAGCCTCAGCAAATATCCCTCACTTTATTCCTCATCAGGCAAATTATCGTATTATTAAGGCTGTAGGGGATGCATTGAAAATGACGGAAAAACAAGTGGTGCTTACAGTAGGAAAATATGGAAATACTTCAGCAGCTTCCATTCCCATGGCGATCAATGATATTTGGGAATCTGGCAGATTGCAAAATGGTGATCTAATGTTACTTGATACGTTTGGTGGAGGGCTCACATGGGCCTCTGCGCTTCTTCCTTTTGCAGGGAAAGCTAAATAATTCGTGAAAATAGCTTTTATAGGCGATATAGTTGGTAAACCCGGTCGTTTGATGCTTAAAAAGCATTTGAAAAGACTACAGCAAGAGCATTTTATCGACTTTACCATTGCCAATTATGAAAACGCAAGTCATGGCTTTGGACTGACTGAAAAAAACTGTATGGAACTGTTGGGTTACGGTGTTGATATGATGACCGGAGGTAACCACAGTTTCGATAAGAAAGAGATATTGGATCTTTTTGATACCTATCCGCTTATCCGTCCCATGAACTACCCGCAAGCCACACCCGGAAAAGGTATCTACCAAACCGTACTTTTAGACAAGCACGTCGCTATCCTTAATCTTATGGGGCACTATACCATGCCTCTGGCAGATAATCCATTTACGATGATCGTCTCGGTTGTTGCTTCCCTCAAAGCTCAGGGTATTAAGCACATTATTATCGATATGCATGCAGAAGCAAGTTCTGAAAAACAGGCACTTTTACATATGCTTAAAGAGGATGTCTCTGCAATACTTGGAACACATACCCATGTGGCAACGGATGATCTTTATGTAACTGAAGAAGGGTGCTGTTATGTGACAGATGTAGGGCTGACAGGTTGTCGTGACGGTGTTATCGGTATGGACAGCGAAGTGCCTGTAAAACGTTTTCTTACAGGATTAAGTGGACATTTTGATGTATCGGATGTGTGTAAAACGGTTTTGCAAATGGTGGTGTTTGAGCTTGATGATGAGGGACGTTGCCTGAGTGCTGAAAAAATTAAAATTTATGATGATAAGCCTAAGATTGTTACTCAGGCATGGATGGATTAGGAATTTCTTTTAATTCTTACTTTTTTGGGGTCGAAGAGGGCTATGGCTTCTTTGATCATAGGTTCTTCAAGAAGTGAAGAGGGGTCTTTCTCTTTAGCGGCTTCTGTTTCTCCTGCTTCGGGTGCGATACAGGAGCTTTTCATCTCGACCTCTTCGATCATGGAGCTGCTGTCGGCATCGGTATGTGGGGTGTCGACAGGCTCAGCCACCGATTTGTCTGTTTCATTGCTCTCTGCCCTCTGCTCACTGCTAGTTGCTAGTTGCTCGTTGCTACTTGTCGAGGCTTTTTTTTTAGCGATATTGATTATTTTGGTCTCAAAACCAAAGAGCTCTTTGACAAACATATTAATGAGTCCCCAATGGGTGATGAGTTGTTTTTTCTCTTCACCTTCAGCAGTGGACTCCCAGGTGAGTTTTTGTGCTTCAAAAGTAATAAAAGTAATATTCTCTTCAAAGAGTTTTCCAAGGTTATAATCTCTGTCGTAAATCTTTTTGATGAGAGCAGTAAAGGTTTTTTGATGAGGGTTGGCTTCGACAGGATCAGCCACTTTCTTCACTTTGGTCATTGAGCTTGTTGAAGTAATGGTTGTTGGTTTGGTTATTGTATCCTGATCAGGTTCCGTCATATTATTTTGATTTTGTACATTGTCCGATTCTTGAACTTCTGATACTTGAGTCTGCCGAAGGTCATTTTCCTTCTTTTTTGGAAGCGTAGCAACAATCTCATCTTCAGTAATGGTGATCACCTCAGTTTCAGGTTGTTTTGTCACCATGATCTCAGAAACTTCAACACCTTTGAGTTCTTTCTCCAATCCACGTATCATTGCATCAATATCTTTGATCTCAAGGGCTTCCATCATTTTAAAGAGTGTGAGTGTCAAGACAAACTCTCCATCGCTTCCCAAAGCAAGCAGTCCTTTGGCATCTGCAATGACCCTGAAAAATCGTTCTATGATCATAGGGGTAAATTTACTGTTCTGTGTAAGCAGTAACTCTTTAAGATAAAGGGTAAGTTCATCAAGTATCATCTCTGCTTCATAGTCTGCTGCGAGTTTGATGAATGCCAGTATTTTGCTTTTGTCTTTACTGTTAATGTCATCAAGTAATTGCTCCAGAAGAGTGGGTTCTATGATCCCCAGCATCCCGGTTATAGTGCTTACATCTACGAAGTTTTTCGAGTAGACAATGGCTTGATCCATAAGTGTAAGGGAGTCTCTTAAACTTCCTGCTCCGGAACGTGCAATGATATCTAGAGCCTCTTTTTCATATCCGATCTGTTCAAGATTTAAAATATGTTCCAAGTGCTTAAGTACAAGATTCTGAGGGATCTTTTTAAAGCGAAAATGCTGTGTCCGGGAAAGGATGGTTGCAGGTAGTTTCAGAGGATCTGTCGTAGCTAAGATGAATTTGACGAAATCAGGAGGCTCCTCAAGGGTTTTAAGCAATGCATTAAAAGCTTGATTGGTCAGCATATGGACTTCATCGATAATAAAGATTTTATACCGTGCAGAGCTTGGTTTGTATTTGGTATGTTCTATAAGATCTTTAATGTCATCGATCCCGCGATTGGAAGCAGCGTCCATCTCAATGATGTCCATATGGCGATTCTCTGCAGCCATGATACAATGGGTACAGGTGCCGCAAGGATGGGATGTTGTTCCCTTTTCACAAAGCAGAGCTTTGGCAAAGATACGGGCTGTAGAAGTTTTCCCTGAGCCTCTTAGACCTGAGAAAAGATAGGCATGAGAGAGCCGGTTGCCATCAAGTGCAAGAGATAAAGTTTGAGACACTGCCTCTTGACCGATAAGATCATCAAATGTAGCAGGTCTATATTTTCTTGCAAGGGCTAATGACACAATTTCTCCTCAATTTTTCAATAATACTATTGTAGTTAAATTTTACTTTTGACTGGTATAATTAAGGAAATATTACACTAAGGTTTTCGCATGAGAATGGATGATGAACGAGAAAGTAGAAATGTAGAAGATAGAAGAAACTCTTCAGGAGGAGGTGGACGTGGTTTGCCTTCCATGGGGACTATGATGATGATCTGGCCTCTGATTAGGCCACTGCTTCGAACAAAATTCGGTTGGGCAATACTGGGATTAGGTGCGGTAGCATATTTTTCCGGATTTAATCCTCTATCTCTGGTTGGTGTTGGAGGAAGTCATTCCAGTCCGGTCAATAAAGCGCATGATGAAAAAGAGGCAGTATTTATCAAAAAAGTACTGGCAAGTACAGAAGATGTCTGGAGTCAGGTATTATCAAAATATGGTATACGATATAAAAAACCGATCATGGTACTTTACCGTGGCAGTACACGAAGCGGCTGTGGCCATGCCAGTGCACAGATGGGTCCCTTTTACTGTCCTGTAGATCAGAAAGTCTATTTGGATCTGGGCTTCTTTGATGAACTTGCACGCCGTCATAATGCTCCTGGTGATTTTGCTCAAGCGTATGTACTTGCACATGAGATAGGACACCATATTCAAAATATGCAAGGAACGCTGGATAAAGTACAACGTGCAAAACAGAGCTGGGGCGGCAACAGTGTCAAATCTAATGCGCTTCAAGTAAGAGTAGAGCTTCAGGCAGACTGTTATGCAGGAGTATGGGCGAATCGCGCACATAAACAGTTCAATATTCTGGAACCGGGGGATGTGGAAGAAGCACTGAGAGCTGCAAGCTCCATCGGGGATGATAAACTTCAAAAAGAAACGACAGGGTATGTAAGACCAGATAGCTTTACTCATGGAAGTTCCCAACAGCGTGTAGAGTGGTTCAGACGAGGACTCAGTTCAGGTGATCTGAGTCAGTGTAATACGTTTCAGTAAGTATTTGGTATATTAAAAATCTCTGTAAGGGAGGCAACTGCTATTGCCCCCTTACAGACACATCTAACCCCATCTTAGATATAATCCTTTTAATTAAATTAATCACCTAAAAGTATGCACCCCAAGGGCACTTGTTTCTTTGAGTCAGGGCGCATTCCCAACGAGGATGTTGGGAACGAGAGGTAATGTGAAGGACGAGAAACAATGAATTACAATCCAAGCCAGATTGAAACCAAGTGGCAAGAGAAATGGGAAGAGGAACAGGCGTTTGAGCCTTCTGATTCTTTAACACAAAAGAAAAAATATATTTTAAGTATGTTTCCTTTTCCAAGCGGAAGATTGCATATGGGACATGTGCGTAACTATGCCATAGGAGATGCCTTCGCAAGATATTACAGAAAGCAGGATTTCAATGTACTGCATCCTATCGGTTGGGATGCGTTTGGAATGCCTGCAGAGAATGCGGCCATTAAACACGGACGTCACCCTAAAGAGTGGACCTACAGCAATATTGACTATATGAGAAATGAGCTTAATACTTTGGGGCTTTCATTTTCAAAAACACGTGAGTTTGCTACCTGTGATGAGCTTTATACCAAGTGGGAGCAGGAGTTCATCATTAAGATGTTTGAAGAGGGACTGCTCTACCGTGAGTCAACAACGGTGAACTGGTGTGAGTCCTGTCATACAGTTCTTGCTAACGAACAGGTAGAAGAGGGATGTTGCTGGCGTTGTGACAATGAAGTACAACTCAAAGAGATGCCAGGGTACTATCTTGATATTATCAAGTATGCTGATGAGTTACTGGATGATCTGAGCCTGCTTGAGGGGAAATGGCCAAATCAGGTACTTACTATGCAGGAAAACTGGATAGGTAAATCACAAGGGTTGGAATTTGAGTTTGAGCTCAGTGCAGAGAGTAAAGCCAAACTTGGTGGAAACTTTGATAAATACACAGTATTTACTACCCGTCCAGATACTATTTATGGTGTGACTTATTCTGCACTTGCAGCAGAACATCCTATAACTAAATATTTGTTAGAAAACAATCTGTTAGATAATACTGTGGCAGAAAAAATAGTTACTATCACAAATATGACAGAGATAGAGCGTGCCAAAGAAGGAAAAGAGGGGTATGACTTAGGGCTTACGGTTATCCATCCGCTTACTGGTGAAGAGATACCGGTATGGACGGCAAATTTTGTACTTGGCTCTTACGGTGGAGGTGCAGTGATGGCTGTTCCTGCGCATGATGAGAGAGACTTTGAGTTCGCTACAAAATATCATTTACCTATTAAACGTGTCATAGAAGGCGGAGATGAACTACCCTATACAGGAACAGGTAAGCTTATTGACAGTAACCGTTTTTCCTGCGTAGACAGTGATGAAGCAAAAATAGCAATTATTAATGAGTTTGAAGAGAGAGGTATAGGTAAAGGAACAACCAATTACAAGCTGAGAAACTGGGGGATTAGCCGTCAGCGTTACTGGGGTGCACCGATTCCATTCGTGCATTGTGAGAGTTGTGGACTTGTGGCTGAAAAAGTGGAAAATCTGCCTATTGCTTTGCCTGAAGATGTGGAGATTACCGGTGAAGGAAATCCACTGGACAATCACCCGACATGGAAGCATTGCGTCTGTCCAAAGTGTGGAGCAGAGGCTACCCGTGAAACGGACACGCTTGATACCTTTGTACAGTCAAGCTGGTATCAATTTCGTTATGCCACCAATCCCAAGAAGTGGGAAGAAGTAGGTATAGACAAAGAAGATGCCAATTACTGGTTGGGTGTTGATCAGTACATTGGGGGGATAGAGCATGCGATCCTTCATCTGCTTTATGCACGCTTCTTTACCAAAGTACTTCGTGATTTGGGATACCATGATATAGATGAGCCATTTGAAAATCTGCTTACGCAGGGTATGGTGCTTATGGATGGAGCAAAGATGTCGAAGTCTAAAGGAAACACAGTCGATCCTGATGCCCTGGTAGAGAAGTATGGTGCAGACACAGCGCGACTCTTTACTCTTTTTGCTGCACCTCCTGCCAAAGAGCTTGAGTGGAATGACTCTGCGGTTGAAGGAGCATTCAGGTTCATTAAAAAGCTTTATGACAGAAAATCCAAAGTGACAGGCACAATGCTGCCAATTATTGAGCAAAGCAGTTTGGACAAAGCATCCAAGCTTGCCCGTGTGAAAGTTTATGAGGCATTACAAAAGTCAACAGATGTCTATGAGAAGACTTTTGCCTTCAATACACTCATTGCAGCATGTATGGAAGCACTTAATGCTTTAGACAAGCAAGATAATACTGAAGTGTGGACAGAGGGAATGTATATTATGCTTAACCTTTTGGAGCCTATTATCCCTCATGTTACAACTGAATTAAGTGAAGCATTGTTCAATAGAGAAAATCTTGGTGCTATATTGAAAGTAAAAGAAGAAGTGTTTGTGCAAGACAGCATTTTATATATGGTGATGATAGGCGGAAAAAAACGTACAGAGATTGAAGTAGATCCTTCGGCAGCAAACGATGAGATACTTGCAGCTGCGAAAGAAGCCGGCGCCAAATGGCTTGAGGGCATGATAGTAGTCAAGGAGATCGTTGTACCGGGTAAACTTGTTAACCTTGCGGTGAAACCGATATAAGTGCGCAGGGTGTAGCGAGTAGTGTGTAGAGAATTTAAAGATACTATTGATTAAAGGAAAAAGATTGAAGCGGATACAAAATATTTTAAAACAATTTCTACTCTCTACCTTCTACCCTCTACTTGCTATCATGACAATGGTCATGATTTCAGCCTGTGGCTACAAACCCTCTTCTCATATGATCAAACAACTGTTTACAGACAGTGTGTATGTAGAAGTCATAGTAGACAGGGCAGAACCGGAAAATGCGCCATTTGTAAAAGATGAAATGAATCGTCTGGTTTATACACGTTTTAAAGGACGAATCGTTCCAAAAGCTCAGGCAGAGAGTCAAATACGTATTGCCTACAGCGGCAGTACATTTACACCTCTTGCTTATGAAGACGGATATGTAACACGTTATCGTGCCAATATAAAAGTCCGTTTTGATATGATAACCAAAAAGGGTAGAATGACAAAAAATATCTCTACTATTTTTGAATCAGATATCCAAGCCAGTTCACTAGCCTCTTCTACACTCCGAACAGAAGCAATACGTAAAGGATTGGAGAAAGCATTGGATGAATTTTTGGCATATGTAAGTGCGAAGTCAGTAAGCAGGTAACAGTGAGTAGTGAGCAGTTAAAAAAGTTTTTAGACTCTAAACCTCTTTATTATAAAGAGATAGACCATGAGCGTGTACATATTGCTTACAGGATGCTCAAATCCTATATCAGACAACCAAAAACCGTACATATTGTGGGTACAAACGGTAAAGGGTCTACCGGAAGGATGATCGCATACCTTGCCTATCGGCAAGGAGTACGAAGTGAGGAGTCAGAAGGTAGAAGTTATAGTGTTGGTCATTACTCTTCGCCGCATATTTTGAAATTTAATGAACGTATCTGGATAGATGGACATGATGCATCTGATGAGGTACTTAAAGAGGCACATCAACGGCTTTTTGGGTTTTTGGGTAAAGAGATGAGTGATGCACTGAGCTATTTTGAATACACGACACTTTTGGCTTTTGTGGTATTTGAGGATTGTGATCTTATGGTACTTGAAGCAGGGCTTGGGGGTGAGTTTGATGCAACGAATGTTTGTGATAAAGAGCTTACTGTCATTACCCCTATAGGTATAGACCATCAGGCATTTTTAGGGGAAACGATTGAGCAGATCGCTGCAACGAAGATACGTAGTATTCAAACGCAGGTATTGTTGGCACCACAACCTTATGAAAAGGTGGTTGAGGTGGCAAAAGAGATTGCCAAAGAAAAGGGTGCAGTCCTTCGACAAGCTCAGGAACCAAAGAATAAGGTGGCAGAGCTTGCCAAAGCCAAAGGTTGGGGAGACTACCTCATAGACAATGCTACAGTAGCTTTAAAGGCACTTGATATCTTAAATATACAATATGATATCAATGATTTAAAATCCTTAGAACTCTTTGGACGTTTTTATGCACTGACTCCTAATATTCGTATTGATGTAGGACACAATCCTTTAGCGGCATTTGCTATAGAAAAAGCCTTAGATGAAAAAGTAGTACTTATTTATAACTCTTTGGATGATAAGGATTATGAAGAGGTGCTGCGAACTTTAAAGCCTAAAGTGAAGCGTGTAGAGATTATCCCTATTGAGTCACAACGTGCAACTACTTTAGCAGAGATAGAGAAAGCATTGAAAACGACAGATTTGCCATACAGTTATTTCGATAATAACATAGATGAAGAGGAAAACTATTTGGTTTTTGGGTCATTTTATGTGGTTGAAGCATTTTTAAAACAAAGAAATACGTAGGGTGTTGTCTAACGACAACACCATTAATATGAATATGATGAAAATTTAAAATTGTTATTTAAATATGTGGTGTTGTAATGGTACAACACCCTACAAAAAAAGGATAGATAAAAGCACATGTACCAAAGCAATATATATGAATACTTAGAGACACTTGTCGAAGCCAAACTTCTCATTTGTAAAGATGACAAAGAAGCAACACAGATACAAGATGTAGCAATCTTGCTTGAATATGATACTTATGTCCTGCCTGATCTTCGTGTAAGTGTAGGGGAAGATCTTCGTGCATATGGTGAAGATATTCAGCTGTTGTTTACGCAACTTTCATTGTATCATGCAAGTAAAAAGAAAAAACTGCTTATTTCTCCTGTAAGAACAGTGCTTATTCCTTTTCCAAAGCCGGAACTTTTTGACAAGATAAAAATTGAATTTGGTGATATGATTGATCTGAATAAACTAAAAGACAGGCTCTATCAGTGGGGGTATCACTTTACAGACATAGCTGCACAGCCAGGTGAAGTCTCTTTTCGTGGGGATATTATAGATATTTATCCTATAGATGCCCCAAAACCGTACCGTATCTCACTTTTTGATGAAGAGGTAGAGACAATACAGCACTATGATGAAGGCACACAGAAGCGTGTCAGTGAAGAGCAAGAAGAGCTTACATTTACTCCAGCCTTTTTAGCTTTGGATAAAATAGAATATGATGCACTGAAAAATAGATGTGAACATAGTAGCTATGATACTTTTGTAAAAGATATAGATTCACTGGGCGTTTGGCACTTGGAAGATTTAGGTGAAAGTGCCTTGGAACAGTTTTCCGGAGTATGGGCGTCAAATCTTGATGCTGAACTTAAAGAGATATATGAACTAACAGAACCTTTTATGCCACGTAAATCTTTTTTACTTCCCGTTATCCCAGAGGGAAATAAATACCGTGATTTAGAGGTAGTCAACCCCAACAAGCTTTTGGAGTCACACAAAGATAAAAAGATTACTGTTATTGCTAAAAATGAGAGTATCGTAAGAGGCTCTGAATTGCACTCTTTTAAAAATATAGAATTCGTCTATCAGGAGGGAATTGTCAATATCTTAGGATCTGACAAACTTATACTTTCTCTTAATAAACCGATAAAACGCAAACGTGTTAAAAAAGCCACGATCATTTTGGACGAACTCAAACCTGGGGACTATGTGGTACATGAGAATCATGGTGTGGGTATCTTCAAAGGGATAGAAAAAAGAGAGATACTTGGAGCATCTTCTGAGTTTGTGGTTATATTTTACCAAAATGAAGATGCACTGCTTATTCCTGTAAGTAATTTGGAAACCATAGACCGTTATGTAGCAGAGGGTGGGGCATTACCAGTGCTTGACCGTATGGGCAAAGCCAGTTTCAAAAAGCTCAAAGCCAAAGTTAAAGAGAAACTTTTTGCCATCGCTTCACAGATCATCAACCTCTCTGCCCAACGTCATCTTAAAAAAGGAATTAAATTAAAACGTAATATGGAAGAACATGCTATCTTTATGTCAGAAGCAGGATTTGTCCATACAGAAGATCAGGAGCGTGCTATCAATGAAATGCTTGATGATATGGCAAGTGGAAAGATGATGGACAGGCTGCTTTCAGCAGATGTAGGCTTTGGTAAAACAGAAGTGGCGATGAATGGGATGTATATAGCGGTAAAGAACGGCTATCAGGCAATGATGATCGCCCCGACAACGCTGCTAAGTGCACAGCATTACAAGAGTCTCAAAGAGCGTTTTTATGAACATGGTATCAGGGTGGCAAAGCTTGACAGGTTCTCTACAGCCAAAGAAAAAAATGCTACGATTAAAGGACTTGCTGAAGGGACGATCGATGTAGTAGTGGGAACACATGCTCTGCTTAAAGCCAAATTTAAAAACCTCGCCCTTGTGGTCATAGATGAAGAGCATAAATTCGGTGTCAAACAGAAAGAGGCACTTAAAGAGATGGCAATTGATGTGCATTTGCTCTCTATGTCAGCCACACCCATCCCACGTTCACTGAACCTTGCACTCTCAGAGGTGAAGAGCTTCTCGGAGATACTTACGCCTCCGACAGAGCGCCAAGGGGTGCGAACTTTTGTGAAGAATTATGATGATAAAGTGATCAAAGAGGCAATACTTCGTGAGATGCGTAGAGGTGGACAGATTTTTTACGTTTTTAACTCCATTGCCGGTATAGAAGAGAAGAAAAAAGTTCTACTTGAGATACTTCCTAAGCTACGCATTGCAGTGCTTCATTCTAAAATATCAGCCAAAGAGACGGAAGATGAGATGATGAAGTTTGAAGATGGAGATTATGATGTGCTGCTCTCCACCTCCATTGTGGAGTCAGGTATTCATATGCCTCACGCCAACACGATGATCGTTGACGGGGCAGACCATTTTGGTATTGCTGACCTCCACCAGCTTAGAGGGCGTGTAGGACGTGGTGGGAAAGAGGGATACTGCTACTTTATGGTCACAGATAAAGAGAGACTCACAGATAATGCCAAACGACGTCTGTTGGCACTGGAGTCTCACTCAGATCTGGGAAGCGGTGCAGTACTTGCATTTCATGACCTTGAGATACGTGGTGGTGGAAACATCATCGGGGAAGCACAGTCCGGGCACATTAAACAGATAGGGTACAGCCTTTACCTTCGCATGCTTGAAGATGCCATTAAAGAGCTGAGTGGGCAGGATAAAGAGGTAGCTCAGAATATAGACATGAAGCTCTCGGTTGATGCCTACCTGAATGAAGAGCTCATCGAAGAAGACAGACTGCGTCTGGAACTCTATCGTCGTCTTTCACTTTGTGAGACGACTGGTGAAGTCTATGAGATAGAAGCAGAGATCGCAGACAGATTCGGTAAACTTGACACCATTACCAGACAGTTTATTGATGTCATTGTGATGAAGGTTCTGGCACGCAAACAGGGTATTTCCAAAGTCTCTTCTTATGGTGAAAATGTTTTTATAGAGTTCCGGGAAGAGGGTAAAGAGCGTGTGGTACTGAAATCCAGAAGTAAAGATGATGATGACATTATTGCTGCGGCAATGGGATATCTGAAAAAATGATACATCCTCAGTTGCAGCAGCTTATCAATCTTGGGTTGTTGTTACTTCTGGGGAAATATGCAGCGCATATCTATCTTCCATGGGAACATATTCTGCTGGTCCTGTTTGCGACCATACTTATAGAACATTTGATACTCTATGTGAAGGAAAAAAAGATCACTTTTTTTTCTTTCTCTTCTCTTTCTACCGCTATTGGTGTAATGCTGATGATGGTTACACCGCATGTGTGGATCACGATATTGCTTATAGCCTTTGGCTTGTTTCAGAAACATTTTTTAACATGGAAAGGAGAACATTTTTTTAATCCTTCCAACTTTGCATTGATGACAGGATTACTGTTTTTTTATGATGATGCCCATATCGTTCTGGGACAATTGGGTGACAGTGTGTGGCTTGGAATAGTTGTCTCATTATTGGCGGCATCTATACTCTATAGAGTAGATCGCTGGGTTATTCCTGTCAGTTTTTCTGTAATGTATCTGCTGTTACAATATTTTTTTCTTGTAAAGAGTGATCCGGTACTGATCATGGAAATAGTCTATTACCGGTTCTATTCGGTCTCATTTATTGTCTTTATTCTTTTTATGCTGACCGATCCAAAGACCACACCGAAAATGCATTGGCAGCAACTGCTGTTTACAGCGCTTATTGCTTTGGGTGCAACATTGCTTGATTACTACAACGGCTTTAGGGTACAGCATCTCTTTATGGCACTTTTTGCAAGTGCAGCTATGGTACCGCTTTGTGTGCACTGGCAAGATGTTGATCAGAGAAAAATATTAATAGGTATGAGCAGTGCGATGCTACTTTTAGCTCTAAGTGCTATAATTTACATCGAAATGCAACCCCCTTACTATTTTGAAATGAATGGATAACAGCAGGGTGCAAGCAGCAAGGAGCAGGTAACAGGTGAACAGAGAGAGTAAGATCAGTATAGGTATATTGCTCATTGGATTATTGGTAATCGCAGGGTATTGGTTTATGCCGCAAGAGAGTTCTACAGTAAAGCATTTAAAGTCAAAAGTATCTATTGATGAACGGGTTATTTTACCGCAGTATGAAAAGAATATCTATCAAAATATTCCGGAAGTACAGAGCTATTTGTCAGACATCAAAGCAATGATCAAAAGGGGACAGGCTGTTCTTCCTCTGCAAAACAGTGAACTGGATAGCCAAGCCCAAGAAGCACAAAAAATCCTGCTTCAAAATGTAGATTTTCTTAAAGATACCAGACAGGGAAACAAACTTCTCCATAACGATATGATGCGTATTCTGCCTGCTATTGTTAGTACATTGAATGAAAAAGCACAAAAAGTCTGTCAGGATCACAGCTGCTATCAGGCAGAGAAGTACAACTTTGTCACTAACACGACCACTAGAGCAGTAGTCGATACCGATGCAGGTCAAGTGCTCTCTGTGGAGCATTACCCGGGGATGCAGCCTGATATCTCGTTGCGTCTGACACATATTGCCCAGGCCATTGCCTTGCATGCACCTGAAGTCAAAAAGGAATTGGGTTTTACGCCTGCCAAAAAAGATATAACCATGGCAAACGTCAGGGGAACCATGAAAGAGTCCCCATGTGAAAACAGTGACCACCTCTGTGTGGCTCCTACCTTTGCTGACCATGAAAAAGAGCAGGCACTTTGGGCAGTGGTGGATCTGACAGAGTTAAAACTTGCAGCTGCCAAATGGGCTGGTTTGGGTAAGACAACAACTCCTGCGTGTATCAGTGAACGAAGTTTGCAAAACCGTTATATTATGAAAAACTTTTGTCAAAAGAACAGTGTGCTGGAAAAGAACGGCTGGAAGATCACCTACCGACTGACAGGTTCGGACGGATTGGAGATCCGTGATGTTTTTTTCAAAGGTGCGCCTGTAGTTACCTCTGCCAAGATCGTGGACTGGCATGTAAGCTATGAGCAAAAAGGTGGAGAGAAGTTAGATACCAGTACAGAAACTTACATAGAAGGTAGAAGAGTAGAATTCGTACGTGGTGAAGACGGTAATTATCTTTTCGGTTACAACGATGCGATGGGATGTCCACTTTTTTCTACCTCTGTTGTCTTAGCCTTTAACGGTCCACAAGTAAGAGCGCTCAAAAATGGAGATGGTTTTATGCTTACACAGGATTTCCGTAACCCGAAATGGCCGATGGCATGTAACTATCGTTATGAGAATCGTTTTGAGTTCTATGATGACGGTTCTTTTAGAGTAGTAGGCGTAAATAAAGGTAGAGGGTGTGGTGACAATGCGATCTACCGACCGGTCATGCGTATTGATATGGCGTTGGGAGAGAAAGAGAATCTTTACAGCTATGACGGCAAGTGGAATCTTTGGGAGAAAGAGAACAGTGAATATGTAGGTCGGGGTGCCCTCACCCCGACAATATCGACAGATAAATACCCATACAAAATAGTCTCTGCTACCAATGAAGAAAAAGGCTATTACATCGAGCCAAATCACGGGCAGTTTGGCGACAACAGCAGAGGAGACCATGCGACACTCTTTGCCACTAAGTTCAAAGAGAATGAAGGCGATAAAGACCTGCTTACTTTGGGTTCATGTTGTGACCTGAAAGCAGATGGAGTAGAGCGTTACATAGAAAAACAGGAAAACATTGAGGGTGAACATGTGGTACTGTGGTATGTTCCCCGTATCCGTAATGATGCAAGAAAAGGTCAGGAGTACTGTTGGGCAGATACAGTCATCGGAGACGATGGCAATCTTCATGTCAAAGTGTGGCCTTGTACGGTGGGACCTAAATTTATTCCTATTGCAAAAAGGTAAGGTATGCGTAAATATTTCCCTGTCATTCTTTCTATTATTGTGATCATTGTTGCAGGGTATATTGTTTTTAGTAAAAAGCATGCAGATACCATGGCTGTTGTTCAGAAAGTGCAAGAGCATAATATAGGTGCGTTCGAGACACAAAGAACATGTGCCCAACTGCCACAGTTTTTAAAGCACTTAAAAATACCGCAACCGGTCGTGATCGATCTTTCACAGAAGCGCTATAAAGGGATTGCACTCCATTACGGAAAAAAACTTGGAAAAACATTGCATCCCAGGCAATGGGAGCAGTATGAGCACTTTAGTACCTATACATTGGATGAACAGGGCAATCTCTATCTTGTGCCCATGCCGTTCATCTCTATTCGTCCTACGACATTCAATTTACAAAAGAATATTTATAAATTAGATACCAAAACAGGTAAACTTTCCATATTTATGCATTTTGAAGATGTGCTTCCTTCTGCCGACAACCCTTTTGGGGTTAATGCCATAACCTATGACTGTGACGACCATACACTTTGGGTCGCTGCTATTGATGAGTCGGATTATCAGAGTCAAAAAGGGGTGATCTATCATGTTAATCCTGGAACAAAAGAGATACTACAGCGGATAGAAGGCGTTGATGTGCTTAGTATGGCATTGATCAAAAGCAGTAAGGGTAAATTTCTTCTTGTTGGGTCGGCGAGAGATAATGCCTTGTATGCATATACTGTCAAAAACGGGCAGGCAGAAAAAATTCCTGAAAAACTTTTAGCATTGCCTTCAGTGAATGAACATATACGAAAAATAAAAATAAAAGGCAGGAATCAACTTGAACTTCAAGCTATTCCTTTCTCCTATGCCCTTATTGCACAGACTGCCAAGAAAGACCGTATTTATTATGATGTTTTTTGGAACGAAAAATTACAAAAATGGCTTGTTCAAAAGCTAAAGTAAGAAGCATGGAAAATTAGTATTTTTTAATATTTTTCATGCTACAATAGCAGATTATTCTACTGATAAAGTCCTGTCCCTGTGCACCCAATGCCCCGGATATCAAAGATCATCGATACGGCGGTATCATTAGAGCAGGATGGGATTTTAATCCTTATATAGGCATAGAAGCAAGAGCACTGAAAACATTCGGAAGTGATGTATTTTCAAAAACAGAACATTACGGACTCTACCTGAAACCTCAATACCATGTGGCAGACAAGATCAATGTGTATGCCTTGGCAGGATACGGCAGAACAACCATCGATTATACCAATGGAGTCAGAAGCAGTACACTGAAGAAGAATGGTTTCTCCTACGGTGTCGGAATGGAGTATGATCTCTCTTCTGATGAGAGTCTGGGAGAATATGCCAGAGCCTTTGACGGTCAGGGAGACCAGGAGAAAGGCTGGGGATTATGGATAGACTTCCAGCACCTGCTTACCAATGAAGGCATGACCCATACAGATTCCAATATTGTGACTGCGGGTATTACTTACGACTTTTAACATACTGAAGAGAGGCTACCCTCTCTTTTAAATACACCTATATTTTTTTATTGTTAGGTTTACTTTTCCCTCTTCTATAATCAATTAAGCATAGTTCGATAAAATAGAGCGATGAATTGCATCTTTATTTAGATTGCAAAGGGAGAGAATGTGAACTTTGAAGATGATATATTAAAAGGGAAATATTTTCCTTTTAAGGATCGTGACAGATTAAAAGCGACCATGATAAATCTGTTGATTTTACTTGTGATCATGCTCTTCTCTCTTGATTTTTATGAAAGTTACGGTGAAGGCTACAAGCTTATGTCAACTTTGGAATT